>Ga0316187_10000353_pt1 | contig 34817 bp, 31 predicted proteins | sample CroRivburrow1_MG_FD_204927 | JGI IMG/M metagenome (GOLD analysis project Ga0316187, IMG submission 204927) | Coastal sediment microbial communities from Maine, United States - Cross River worm burrow 1 | ecosystem: Environmental > Aquatic > Marine > Coastal > Sediment | place: USA: Maine... | reverse complement strand
GCTGCGACCATGATTGCGCTCAGCAAGAGCCTTTTATTCATTCGATTAATTAGCATGCTAGATCTCGGTTATGAAAAATGGATAACGGTTGAAAAAACTTAAAGTATGTATTCCGGATCAAGAAGGGTATAACTTGCAGAATGCGTGAGTCAATTACTTATAACGTTTAAACAGGGTCGTTTTGGCTCAACTAACAGAATTTTTACATCAAAGCCTGTTCAAACGACGAAAATATCGCGTTATGAAAAAAGTCATACTTTTTACAGGTTTGATCATTTTGCTCATACAACCTGTCTTTGCAGGCGCCAGTTCGTCGGATTTGCAGATCCTGGGCTGGGTGGAAAATGCTTATTTGCCCGATCCGGGCATTGAACTCAAGGCCAAACTCGACACGGGTGCGGAAACGTCCTCGCTGGATTCCCGCGTGCTCAAGAAATTTCGCAAAGGCGGAAAACGCTGGGTGCGTTTTGCCGTCACCGATCGCGACAGCGGTGAAGAATTTGTTCTGGTTCGCGAACGTGTGCGGACCATCGGCGTGGTGCAACATGACGGCAGTACCCAGACCCGTCCTGTTGTCATGCTGGATTTATGCGTGGCGGGAAAATTCCTGCAAACCGAAGTCAGTCTGATTGACCGCAGCGAGTTCAATTATCCTCTTCTGGTGGGCCGCAGCGCGCTGGCCTCTTTTGCCCTGGTTGATGCTTCGGAAACGTTTTTGGGGCAGTCACAATGCAACGACCCCGCTGAGCAGGAGGGCCCTTCATGACACGCAACAGGCAGTGGATGGTTCTCTCGTTGTTGCTGGTTGCGCTGGGCGGACTCACTTTCGCCTACAAGGTGGTGAGGTTGGGCTATCCCGTGCTACCGGACGAAACGGGCGAGCAATGGCTGGTCCAGGCCAGGGTGGAAATTGAACCGGTTAAAGGCCCGGCAAGAGCCAGTCTGCTGTTGCCGGTGCGTTCCACAGGCTTCACGGTCAGCGATGAAAGTTTTGTCTCCCGGGATTTTGGCCTGACCATCGATGAGGACATGTTTCGGCGGCAGGCTCATTGGGCCATCCGTAGTCTCGAAGGGGACCGCGTCCTGTATTACCGCGCTACGGTGATGAAGGACACACGAAACCAGCGGTTCGCTAACAAACCGGACACGCCGGCGGTTCCTGAACTCGAGGAGCCCTTTGCCAGCGCGATGGCCGACCTGGTGGAAGAGGTGAAAACGGAATCGGCGGATGCACAGTCATTCGCAGCTGAAATCCTGGACCATCTGCAGAACAGTCCCGATGACGCGAACTGGAAACTGTTTCTCGAGGACGTGGAGTCGCCGCTGGAACATGCAAGGCTGGCCCAGACCATTTTGGCCACGGAACAGATTCCATCCATGCTCGTTCATGGAATCCTGTTAAAAAAAGATGTCCAGCGCGCGGCCATCCATTCGATGCTGGCCGTGTGGGATGGCGAGCACTGGTTGTTGTTCAACCCCGAAACCGGTCAGCAGGGCAGGCCCGAAGAGTTCATGATCTGGTGGCGTGGCACCGAAACACTTGCAGGCGTGAGCGGAGCGCTCATCAATGACTTGCAGATCTCGGTCAAGAAACGCATGAGGAGTTCACTGGAGCTTGCTTCACGGCGGACAGAACTGAAGGATTCTTTTATCGGGCGAATCTCTTTACTTCACCTGCCGGTGCAGACGCAGTCGGTTTATGAGGTGCTGCTGCTCGTACCCTTTGGCATCCTGATCATCGTCCTGCTCCGGAATTTCATTGGCCTGAGTTCATTCGGCACCTTCGCGCCCGTTCTGATCGCGCTGGCTTTCAGAGAGACCGAACTGGTCAAGGGCATTCTCCTGTTCATGATGATTGTCTCACTGGGCCTGGTTTTTCGTTTCTACCTGGAGCGGCTGAGATTGCTGCTGGTTCCGAGGCTGGCGGCGGTTGTGACCATTGTCGTATTGCTGATGACGGCTATCAGCCTGTTCAGCGACCGCCTCGGCACTGAGACGGGTCTGTCGGTTTCGTTGTTTCCGATGGTGATTATTTCCATGGTGATTGAGCGGATGTCGATTGTCTGGGAGGAGCGCGGGGCTATGACGTCCATCCGGGAAGGCCTGGGCAGCCTGTTGATGGCCTCACTGGCTTACTCAGTGATCTCGATCGACGTGCTTGAATACTGGGTGACCGTATTTCCGGAAGTCAATCTGATTGTGCTGGGACTGATCGTGGCGCTGGGACGGTATACCGGGTTCAGGCTCACCGAGCTGATCCGTTTCCGCCAACTGGCCGGGAGAAACCCCTAGTGGACAGCATTGTCAAAAGGATGCGGTCCAACGGCGTGCTGGGGCTGAATCGCCGTAACGGCGACTACATCCTGAAAATGAACAACCGTAAGTTCTTTCCGCTGGTTGATGACAAGGTGCTGTGCAAAGAGCGTTTGCAGGAGCGCGGGCTGGCGGTTCCCGAATTGATCGCGGTTGCATCCTATATGCAGCAGGCTGCCCGCCTGGGCGAACTGGTGGGTCAACACAAAGAATTCGTCATCAAGCCAGCCCACGGCAGTGGAGGCGACGGCATCCTCGTCATCAAGGACCGCAAGTCCGATTACTTCGTCGATTCTGACGGCAACCTGGTTAAACCGGCCGACCTGGAACATCACATCACCAACGTGATCGGTGGCCTGTACTCACTGGGTGGACAACCTGATGTCGCGATGATTGAATCGCTGGTGCATTTCGATCCTGCCTTCACCGGCCTGACCTACCACGGTGTTCCGGATATCCGTGTCATCGTGTACAGCGGTTATCCCGTCATGGCCATGGTCAGGCTTCCGACCCGGGAATCCCATGGAAAAGCCAATTTGCACCAGGGAGCGATCGGCGTTGGCGTGGACATGGCCACCGGTATAACGGTCGGCGGAGTGTCCGGCAACAGCCCCGTTTCCCTGCATCCGGATACCGGGTCCGAAATTACCGGTTTCCAGATACCCCACTGGAGCCGCATTGTCTCGATGGCGGCACAATGCTTCGAGGCCGTGGAACTGGGTTACCTGGGCGTCGATATCGTGCTGGACCAGACGCACGGCCCGCTGATTCTGGAGCTAAACGCCCGCCCGGGCCTGAATATCCAGATCGCGAACCGGCGGGGATTGCGCCATCGTCTTGATGCGGTCGATAACCTTGGTGAATTGCAGGAGCGTCCGGAGCAGCGGGTCGAATGGGCCTGCCATACTTTCGGTGACCCCCAGTCAGATTTGTTGACTCAGGCGCCCTGGTGAGCGCTGGTCGAATCCGAATGTTCCGACAGTAATTCTGTGAAATGCCTGGACCCTTCCCGGAACTGGTCACGGGCCCGTTCGAGGTAAGCCTGCACTTCATCCACATAGCCATCTGTGGAAGCCGACCAGATTCGATTGATGTAACGTTCACCTGCAGCGAAGTTACTCATCACCTCGGCATAATTCTGTATGCCGAAAACGTGGATCATGCTTTCACGCGCTTCGGCGAAATTATTCAAATCATCACGAAACAGCCGATCGATTTCGAAGCGTGCCTCGTAGACGGGCAGATCATCACCCCGGGCATGAAGTTTTTCGAGGTTACCGAGAATTTGAGCGAGGCTTTCCTGCAGAACTATGATGTCACTTGCGAGCCGGTCACCGGACCGGGATTCCGCATGTTGTGCCTTTCGATGTATCCACAAGCCAATGACGCCAACGACCAGGGCGGGCACGAGGAAATTCCAGTTGACCAGTCGAGGATCCAGGACGGTGACAAAAGCACCTGCAAGGAAAGCGCCGAAAACCAGGATCAATGCGAATAGTTTCATGCTCACACCGCCTTGACGATCATTGTGATTGCGTAACCCACACCGACCAGGGCTTCCCCGACGATAAACCCTGCCGTTATCGGAATTCCGGTGTTCTCAGCGTAGGCGTTTCCGAGCTTGTAATCGCTGACTACTCTGATCAGCGTTCCCAGGCTGTAAGTCAGCACAATGTTGAAGGGCAGGTAAAATCCGAGCCCTACCGTAATCCCCAGCCCGGGCTGGAACAGGCTGAGCATCGCGCCCAGCCCTGCGCCGGCCAGGTATTTTTGGGCGGGAACGTCTCCACCCATGATGCCATTGACCATGCTGGCAAGAGCCTGGCCCTGGGGCGCCGGTAGTTTGTCGCTACCCAGCACATAGGCCTCGTTAAGGACGAAGATGAGGGTTATCACGACAATGGGACCGAGCCAGGCGCCGATGAACTGGCCCAGTTGCTGTTTACGCGGCGTTGCTCCGACCAGGTAGCCGGTCTTGAGGTCCAGCATCAGGTCTGTGGCCTGGGACATCGCCACGCAGGCTGCTGCGCCCACCATGATGGCCGATACGATGGCGGCCTTGGTGTCACCCAGGCCGCTGGAAATGAAGATCAGGATGGTGACGGCAATCAGCGTCATCCCGGACAGCGGTGACCAGTTGGTGCGGCCAATGGCTTCCGATAGGATCACGCCGGCAATCCACACCCACAGCGTTCCGACAAGGGCCATGACCAGGCCACGGCCCAACCCCATTTTTTCCGTGGACATGACGGCCATGAAGGCCAGCAGAATGGCGGCGCCGCCGATGGCCATATACAAGAGCTTGATAGGCATTTCGTCGCGTGACATGGCCGCTTCCGATTTCGCCGCATTCTGCATACTGCGAACAGCGCTGAGGATCATCGGAAATGCCATCGCGACGCCGGCGATCGCACCGCCGATCAGCATACCGATGCCGACCGGCCGGAACAGCAGCAGGCGCAGGGCATTGGGTTCTTCAGTGACCACGCCGGTGGCCGGGTCGATCGGGAACATGTCGAGTCCCGCCAGCATCGGAGCGAGAATCCAGTAGCACACGTAACCGCCCACGATAAAGGCCACGCCACCCTTGCCGGCAATATAACCAACACCAATGGTCAACAGGGACAGGTACCAGACGCCGTTCATATAACCCGGCATTCCGATCAGGCTGCCCAGATCCCAGTTATCGACGCCGCTGGACTGGCTCACGGCATGTAATCCGCCACTCAGCAGTGCGCCGCCAATCAGCAGCATTGCTTTCTGGATGCCCGCGCCGGGCGACTTGAGGATGGTCGCCACGGCAACACCGCCCGGGTAAGTCAGGCGCTCGTAATCGATCATCTGTTTACGCAGCGGGATAATGAATCCGATGCCGAGGAAGGCGCCCGCAATGGCCCCGAAGGTCAGCAGAACCGGGTTGAAGTCCGATCCGTAACCCAGGATAAATATCGCCGGTACCGAGAACATCATACCGCTGGAGGCACCATTGACGGCACTGGCCACCGTTTGGGTGATGTTGTTTTCAATAATGCTGTTGCGCCGCAGGATACCGCGCAAAATACCAAAGCCCAGGATCGCGGCAAGCTCGGAACCCTCGATTGAAAAGCCAAGAATCAATGCCGCATAACCAATGCTGATCGCGATGATGGTCCCGAGAAAATAGCCCACAAGGATCGCGGCCCAGGTCAGTTCCGGATAGGGCCCGTGGCGGACGACAGCATTGTTTGCAGTGGATGTCACCTGTTCTTCTCCTTATTAGAGCCCATACGCCCAGACCAGCACGGCAGTCAGGACCAGCCAGAGCCCTATGGCAAGGGGCACACCTATTTTCACAAAATCCCCGAATTTGTAGCCGCCCGCATTCATCAGCAGAATATTGGTCTGGTAGGCCATCGGCGTTGCAAAGCTCAGGTTGGCGCCGAACAAAACCGCCAGTACAAAAGGCTCCAGCGGCATGCCCAGCCGCTGCGCGATACCGATTGCAATCGGCGTGCCGATGACGGCTGCCGCATTGTTGGAAACAATATTGGTCAGGATGCCCATCATCAGCATTAAACCGCCCAGCACGACAGACGGAGGTGCGCCGAACGTGATGTACACGAACAGACGCGCCAGGTAGTCCGCTCCCCCGGTTTTCAGCAGAGCCGCACCCATTGCCAGGGATGAGACGATGATCAGTATCACCTGCGTACTGAGCGCGCTCATGGCGTCTTTCCAGTTCAGGCAGCGGGTTACGATCAGCGCCATGAAGCCCAGGATGGCGCTGATTTCGATGGGCATGATGTCAAAGGCCGCCAGGGCAACGACGCCGAGCATGGTTGCCAGGGCAATCGGGGCTTTCTTGGTGCTGGGTAGCTGGATGCTGCCATCGAGGATCAGAAAATCCGCTGTTTCCTTCAATTCCCGTAGGTTTTCCACCGTCGATTGAACCAGCAGCACGTCACCGGAACGCAGCTGGACTTCATCCAGGCCGGGAGATTTTCTTTCCTGTGAATCCTCAAACCGGTTGAAGGCCAGCAGGCGAAGGCCGTAGCTCGATCTGAGGCGGGCGTTACCAATCCTGACACCGTTCAGCCGGGAAGCCGGTGTGATCACGACTTCGGCGATCTGCTGGCCCTCGGCGCTCAGCGGGTGCTCTGCGTCAACCGCCTGATCGCCAGAAAACAGTGTGCCGCCCAGCAGGCGTGAGAACTCCCGCAACTTGGCCTGCGTATCACTGGTGGTGAGGCGGTCACCCGCCTTGAGCACAACGTCGGGCAGTGGATTGATGAAAACGCCCTGGCCGCGCTGCACGGTTTCTATTTTCATGCCTTCGCCGACCCGCAGACTGGCATTGGCCAGTGTTTTGCCGACCACTATGCTGTTTTTGTCGAGTCTGATCTGGGCGGTGTAGACCCTCGATACGGTGTCGCTCATCGGCGGCTGCCGTTCCGGAATCATATGGGGAGCGATGAGCCAGAGGTAAATAATCGCGAAGAACCCCGCGATCGTCGCTGGTCCCAGGAAGTCGAACATGCTGAACGCATCCATCCCCATGTCGGCGGCCACATTGACCACCAGCAGATTGGTCGATGTACCGATGGTGGTCGCCATCCCGCCCAGGATGCTGGCAAAGCCCATCGGTATCAATGAGCCGGATGTAGACACACCGGTCCGAACCGCAACACCAATCAGGATAGGCAGCATCAGCACGACGATGGGCGTGTTATTGATGAATGCACTCAATACCGCGGTAATCAGGATCGTCACCAGCAACGAAATGACCGGCCCTTTGCGCCATAGTCGCGCCAGCATTCGCCCTACCGGTTCCAGTGCACCGGTCCGGATCAGACCCTGGCCGACAATCATCAGGCCACAGACCGCCACCAGGGCCTTGTGGCCGAACCCAAGGAAGAAGTCGCTGGCCTGCAGCACGTGGCCATCGGCTTCAAAGGGAAACAGCGTAAATCCGACGGTAAGGGTCACGATGACAAGCAGGCTGGTTGTTTGCAGCGGGATGCTTTCGCGCGTGAACAGGACCAGGGCCCCGATGATTACGATCATCACGGCCAGTGCATGTGTATTGGGGAGCGCCAGTTCCAGCATCTTCAGTTTTCCTTGGCTGTTCCAGTTTCACTTGCATCCAAAACAGGTAGCAGTCTACCTGATCATGGAAAGCAACCCAGTGATTTGTTGATTCGGGTCTTCCTTGCCCGCGCTCACTTGCGGCCTGCCTGCCGCTGACATATGCTGCCACAGCCCGTCGGGAAAATGGAATTTACACCCCGGAGAAAGAGCTCAGCATTTCGTGACCCGTTCCAGCTATCCATACATTGCAATCGACCCGGTCGCCTTTTCGATAGGCCCGCTGGATGTGCATTGGTACGGCATCATGTACCTGCTGGCGTTCCTGTTCTTCTGGGCGGGGGGCGCCTGGCTGGCGAAACGGCGCCAGTGGTGGGGCTGGAACGCCCAGGATGTGGGTGATTTTCTTTTTTACGGCATGCTGGGTGTCGTGCTGGGTGGCCGGCTGGGTTATGTCTTTTTTTATGGGTTCCAGAATCTTCTCGACGATCCCATGTTCCTGTTTCGCATCACCGATGGCGGTATGTCGTTTCATGGCGGCTTGCTGGGCGTGCTGGTCGCCATGTGGTGGTTTGGCCGGCGAACAGGCCGAAGTTTCTGGCAGGTTTCAGATTTTGTCGCGCCCCTGGTTCCGCTTGGACTGGGCCTCGGGCGGCTGGGGAATTTTATTGGCGGGGAACTGTGGGGGCGTTTCAGTGATGCACCCTGGGCCATGATTTTCGCCAATGCGATTCAACCCGGTGGCTGGCGGTCTGAAGAACTGGAAGCTGCCTGGAGGTCCGGCGCTCTGGATCATCTCGCGCGGCATCCCAGTCAGCTTTACCAGGTGCTGGGCGAGGGCCTGGCCCTGTTCATCATATTGATCGTTTACTCGCGCCGGCCCAGGCCAACAGCAGCCGTGTCCGGACTGTTCCTCGCGGGTTATGGCTGCTTTCGCTTTATGGCAGAATTCTTTCGTGAACCGGATGAACACATCGGGTTCGTCAACGGTGAATGGCTGACCATGGGCATGGTGTTATCACTGCCCATGGTGCTGGCCGGAGCTGTTATCCTGTTTCTTGCCCACAAGGGCTGGGGAAAAAATTGAAAACATACCTGGATTTGCTGCAACGAATTCTGGATCACGGGAGCCATAAAGAGGACCGTACCGGAACCGGCACCATCAGCCTGTTTGGCCACCAGATGCGCTTTGACCTGCAGGCGGGGTTTCCGGCGGTGACCACCAAGAAGCTGCATTTCAAGTCGATCATTCATGAGTTGCTGTGGTTCCTCAGTGGCGATACCAATATCCGCTATCTCAACGAGAACGGGGTCCGTATCTGGGACGACTGGGCAACAGAGGATGGCGAACTGGGGCCGGTGTACGGCGCACAGTGGCGGAACTGGATAGCGGCGGACGGCCGCCGTATCGATCAGATTACACGTTTGCTCGAAGACCTGAAAAACAAACCCCATTCGCGTCGGCATATCGTTTCTGCCTGGAACCCGGCGCTGTTACCGGATGAATCCCGCAGCCCCAGTGAAAATGCCGGGATGGGATTGCAGGCACTTCCTCCCTGCCACACCATGTTTCAGTTTCACGTGGCGGACGGCAGATTGAGTTGCCAGTTGTACCAGCGCAGTGCCGACGTATTCCTGGGCGTGCCTTTCAATATCGCCTCCTATTCGCTGCTGACGATGATGATCGCCCAGGTTGCGGGTCTGCAGCCCGGCGACTTCGTTCACACCTTTGGCGATGTCCATATCTATCTGAACCACCTCGACCAGGTGCAGACCCAGTTGGGCAGGGAGCCTTACCCTCTGCCAGAAATGAAGATCAATCCGGACCGGAATGACCTGTTCGATTTCCGCTACGAAGATTTTGAACTGCTGGGCTACCAGTGCCACCCTGCCATAAGGGCCCCGATCGCGGTGTAATGGAAACGACCGCAACGCCCTACATCTGCCCGATGTGTCCCGAGGTCCGAAACAGCGGGCCCGGTGTGTGCCCATCCTGCGGGATGGCGCTGGAACCTGAGACACTTACCCTGTCGGAGGAACATCAGGGCAATCCTGAGCTTGAAGACATGACCCGGCGGTTCCTGATCGGGCTTGCTCTGACTTTGCCGGTGTTTTTTATCGCCATGGGCGGCATGATTCCGGGTTTTCACGATTTTCTTCCCTTGAAACTATCGCGATGGCTTGAGTTCGGTTTTTCAACGCCCGTGGTCCTTTGGGCCGGATGGCCGTTTTTTGTCCGGGGCTGGCAGTCAGTGCAGAACCGGCACCCCAACATGTTCACTCTCATTGCGCTGGGGACTGGCGTGGCCTGGCTGTACAGCGTGGTGGCGCTGTTTTTCCCGGGCTGGTTTCCGGCATCGTTTCGCGGGCAGGATGGCAGTGTAGCCCTTTACTTTGAAGCGTCAGCGGTCATCGTCACGCTGGTGGCGATGGGGCAGGTTCTGGAGTTGAGAGCACGCAGCAGGACAGGAGAAGCGATCAAGGCCCTGCTGGGGCTCGCTCCGAAAACTGCCCGCCGGCTCACGCCCTGCGGACATGAGAGGGACGTGCCTCTCGATCAGTTGAACGAGGGAGACAAGCTCCGGGTCAGACCGGGCGAAAAAATACCGGTGGACGGTGTGGTGCTGGAAGGCAGCAGCCCTGTCGACGAATCCATGATGAGTGGCGAGCCTATTCCTGTCATCCGTTCAGCGGGTGACGAAGTGATTGGTGCAACGGTCAACGGCACAGGCAGCCTCCTGATCGAGGCGCGACGGGTCGGTGCCGACACACTGCTGGCGCACATTGTGCAAATGGTTTCCCAGGCTCAGCGCAGCCGGGCCCCCGTTCAGCAAATGGTCGACCGCGTTGCGGGTTATTTCGTGCCGCTGGTTGTTGTGGCCGCAATCGTTACATTCATTGCCTGGGCGGTGCTGGGCCCGCCCCCGGCGATGGCCTATGCCGTTATAAATTCGGTAGCCGTGCTGATCATTGCCTGTCCCTGCGCACTGGGCCTGGCAACACCCATGTCCATCATGGTCGCCTCCGGCAAAGGTGCGCAGTCGGGCGTATTGTTCCGCAATGCCGAAGCCATTGAAGCATTGCGCCAGGTTGACACGGTCGTTGCCGATAAGACCGGCACCCTGACCGAAGGTAAACCAAGGGTGGAGGTTGTCAGAACGGTAAATGGATTTTCCGACAGTCAGCTTCTGAGTTTTGCCGCTGCTATTGAGAAAGCCAGCGAACACCCGCTCGCCGATGCGCTGCTTGCCGCGGCCGACGAGGCAGGCGCGGCGCCGGGCCAGGTGACAGATTTCGAGTCAATAACGGGCAAGGGCGTGAGCGGCACGGTCGACGGACAAAAGGTCATTGTGGGTAATGAGGCCATGCTGGAGCTGGCTGATATGGCTGCCGACCGGTTTCTCTCTGATGTCGATGAACTCCGCAGTCGCGGCCTGACCGCCGTTTTTGTGGTTATTGGCGGGGCACCCGCAGGTGTCGTGGGTATTGCGGATCCACCCAGACCGACCAGCGAGGCAGTGGTCAGCGCACTGAAGAAAGAGGGTATCCGGGTCGTGATGCTGACCGGGGACAGCATGACAACGGCGAAGGCCGTCGCCGGCCAGTTGGGTATTGAAGAAGTGATCGCCGAAGTGCTCCCCGGAGAGAAAGCGGATCGCATCCGCCAGTTGCAGGGCGAAGGCCGTATCGTCGCCATGGCCGGTGACGGGGTTAACGATGCGCCTGCGCTGGCCACGGCGAACGTTGGCATTGCGATGGGGACCGGCACGGATGTTGCCATTGAATCTGCCGATGTCACTTTGATGGGGGGTGATCCTGAAGGTATCTTGAGGGCCATACGCCTCAGTCGTGAGACCATGCGCAATATCCGCCAGAACCTGTTTTTTGCGTTCGCCTATAACGGCATTGGCGTGCCTGTCGCCGCAGGCATTCTGTACCCATGGTTTGGCATACTGCTGAGTCCGATGATTGCCGCGGCCGCCATGAGTTTCAGTTCGGTGTCCGTCATCTCCAATGCGCTGCGCCTGAACCGGATAAGCCTGTGAACGAGAGGTTCAGACCCGCAAAGAAGATCACGATTATCGCCGCGATGGCGCGTAACCGAGCCATAGGGATGAAAGGTGATATGCCCTGGCACCTGCCCGCGGAGCTCAGGCATTTCAAGGAAGCGACCCTGGGCAAGCCCATCGTGATGGGCAGAAAAACCTGGGAATCCATCGGCAGGGTATTGCCTGGCCGGCAGAATATCGTCGTGACCCGGAACCCCGCCATCCGGATTCCGGGCGTGGACATCGCCACCTCACTGGAAGAGGCTGTCCGGATGGCCCGGGGTGAAGAAGTCATGATCATCGGGGGAGGGGAGTTGTACCGCCAGGCGCTTGAAGCCTGCGATCGCATGCTTCTGACCGAAGTGGATTGCGAACCGGAAGCGGACACCTGGTTCCCTGACTGGGATTCCAGCCAGTGGACTGAAGTGAACATCCGCGAGGAACAGGCTGACGAAAAGAACCCTTACGCTTACCGGGTGGTTGAGTGGGTCAGAAAAACCGGTGCTTGTGAAACTTTCCGGGTACCTGGAACAGTTGCTGATCCTCAAGCCTCAGGGCACTGAGCCTGCCGCCCCAGACACAGCCTGAATCAAGGCATACCGTCCGTTTCCTGATTCGCAGCCCCAGGGCGGCCCAATGTCCAAACACGATTCTCACATCCCTGGTTAGCCGGTTTTTGTGTTTGAACCAGGGCTTGTAGGAAGCCGGTTGTGAGCCGGGTGGCCCACTGGCGCTGGAAAGGATTTTGCCGTTCGCATCGCAAAACCGCAGACGGGTCAGGATATTGCTGATCAGTCGCCGCCTTTTCCAGCCCTTGCGGTCGTCGCGCCACCGCCTGACCAGGTTTTTGTTCATTTTCGAGAAAAATTTTCCCGATTTGTCCGACTGAAGCGCCCTTTCCACCTCCGCCGCACAGGACAGGGTTTGATCCAGTGTCCACTGCGGTACTACTCCGGCATGAACCATCAGCACTTGATGATCCGGCGCCCAGTACGCCAGTGGTTGCCTGATCAGCCAGTCCATCAGCATCTGGCGGTCATGCGCGCGAAGAATGATGTCCATTTCCTGGTTAGGCGATCCGCCCTCGGGAAACTTCCAGTGCTCCTTCAGCAGGAACAGGTCGTGATTGCCCAGCGTCATCCGGAAACTGTCGCCCAGTCCTTCCAGCAGGCGCAAAGTTTCCAGTGACTGGCCGCCCCGGTGGACCAGGTCGCCCGGGCACCACAGCTGATCGGTCGTGGCGTCGAAAGCAACTTTGTCCAGCAAACGCTGCAACGGATCGTAGCAACCCTGGATATCACCCACTACATAGGTCGCCATTCAGCGCCCGCCTTCCAGTAGCCTGGACAAGGTTGCAAACTGCTCCAGCCCCAGGGTTTCGGGACGGGCGCCTGCGTCGATGCCGCAGGATTCAATCTGCTTCACATCCAGCGTCCCACGTAAGCAGTTGCGCAAGGTTTTTCTTCTCATGGAAAAGGCCTGGCTGACCAGCTTCTCAAACAAGCGCATGTTTCCCACCACAACGGGCGGCTGCCGATGGGGGACCAGGCGCACGAACATCGATTCAACTCTTGGTGCCGGAGAAAAGGCGTGTGGAGGTACGTTGAACAAGGGCTCGACTTCGCAGTAATACTGGCACATGACGGAAAGTTTGCCCCATGCCTTGCCGCCGGGCTTAGCCGCCATTCGCCTGACCACTTCCTGCTGCAGCATGAAATGCATGTCGATCACCTGTTCCTGCCATTGCAGCACGTGGAAGATCAGGGGGGTGGAAATGTTGTAGGGCAGGTTTCCCACCAACCTGAACTGACGGTTTTGAACAATTTCCGAATAATCCATCTTCAGGGCATCGCCTTCGTGCACTTTTGCCAGCCCCATGGGTTCGAAATTGAGTTTGAGCCGGGCCACGAGGTCGCGGTCTATTTCAAGCAGGTGCAGGTCTGCCCCGGACTCCGCCAGCGGTGTGCTGATGGCGGCCTGGCCCGGGCCAATCTCAAGGATAAGTTCGCCGGCTACGGGGTTGATGGTGTCTACGATGCGCTGGATCAACGCTCCGTCTGTCAAAAAATTTTGACCGAATCTTTTTCGCGCCCGGTGCTCCATGCCTGATCAGTCTCTATATCTGCTGCGGGATAATTTTTGCACGGCCATCTTTTCCGCTGCAACCACTGCCGCTTCCAGGCTGCCCGTGTCTGCTTTGCCGCTGCCCGCCAGGTCCAGTGCGGTGCCATGGTCTACAGACGTTCTGATGAAGGGCAATCCCAGTGTGATGTTGACCGAGTTGCCAAAACCCATGTGTTTCAATACCGGAAGACCCTGGTCATGGTACATGGCAACCACGGCGTCGCACTGTTCCAGGTGGGGTGGATTGAATGCCGTGTCAGCCGGCACCGGCCCTCGCAAATCCATTCCCTGAGCACGAAGGCGCTCAATGACCGGTCGTATGATCTCATCTTCTTCGTGGCCAAGGTGCCCGCCTTCACCGGCGTGAGGGTTCAATCCAAGAATTTGCAGCCTCGGATTGTCGATTCCGAATTGCTCACGCAACGAGGCCTCGGTAATGGAAATGACGGTTTCCAGCTTCGCCGGTGTAATTGCGTCGGCGACAGCCCGCAACGGCAAATGAGTCGTGACGAGGCACACACGCAACCCCGGCGTCGCCAGCATCATGACCACTTGCGGCACACCCGCCAGTTTCGCTAGAAATTCCGTGTGCCCACTGAACGGATGTCCCGCGTCATTGATGACGCCTTTGTGCACCGGACCGGTCACCAGGGCAGTTGCGTGGCCCGCCCGGACCAGGCTGACCGCGGCGCGCAGCGTGTCCAGCACATAGGAAGCATTCGCCGGGTTGAGTTGACCCGGCTGCTCTCTTTCAGCCAGGTCCGTCGCGAGACAGTTGATTTTTCCGGGCAGCACATCATCACCGGGTCGCCAGCTGAACAGGTCAGCTTCGATTCCAAGGGATTGTGCTGTGCGGCTGAGCAGACCGGGATCAGCGACGGCCAGGATCCGCGATTCGGGGTGCGCTTGCTGATATTTAAGGAGGATTTCAGGGCCTATGCCCGCTGGCTCTCCCGGTGTAATGGCCAGAACTGGCATGCTGGAGTCCATTCAAATTAACCAGGTGAAAACCGGGTCTTCAGCCGGAGCCGGATGCGCTGCCCGGGAGTCGGATTTCAACGAAAGCCTCGTCTCTGAACTGGCGCAGGACTTCTTCAACTTCCTGCTCGGCTTTGCGCCGCATGATCTTGTCCCGGGCTTCGGCGCGAATGGCTTCTTCCGTACGGTCCATTTCACGGGTATCCAGTAATTCGATAATGTGCCACCCGTTCATGGTCTGAAACGGCTCGCTGGTTTGCCCCGTATTCAATGCGGTCAGCGTCTGATATACACGATCCCCATAGGCTTCAGGCTGGAACCAGCCCATGTCGCCGCCAAGATTTGCGCTGGAGTTATCGTCCGAGTATTCCTTGGCCAGGTCGGCGAAATCCTCGCCATCATCCAGTTTGCCCTTGATTTCAATGATTCTGTCCATGGCCAGTCGCGGCGTCATCAACTCATCAATTTCAACCATGATATGCCGGGCATTGTATTCTTTGATGACGACCTGCCGCTGTTCGCGGTAATCGTTCACCTTGAGGATATGAAATCCAGCCGGGCTGCGAATCGGCTGGGTAAACTCAGGCGGTCGCAGGTCCCGGACGGCATCGGCAAAAAACGCGGGCACGCTGTTCAGATCGCGCCAGCCAACCGCACCGCCTTCCAGGGCTTCCTGGCTGTCGGAGTAGCTGATCGCCGCCGAAGCAAAATCCAGCCCTTCCATCAGGCGGTTATGGATGTCATCCACCTTGGCTTTCGCTGCGCTGATTTGGGTGGGCGTAGCGCCCTCAGGAAGGCCAACCATGATGTGAGATATGTCGTATTCACCGCCCCCCAGGTCTTCCGATGCAAGCAAAATGTCTACTTCGGTGTCCGTAATCGGTTCCATGCCATTGACGATGCGCTGGCGCAGCCTTTCGGTCATCAGTTCTTCACCGATATTGCGGCGGAACTCAGAGAAATCTTCACCATCGCTCTCAATGACCTGGCGCATTTGTTGCACCGTCATATTGTTTTGCTGAGCCAGTGTGACCAGCGCCTGGTCAATGTCTGCATCAGAGATGCGGATTCCAGTCTGCGCCGCACGCTGAATCTGGAGTTCCCGAATAATCAGACGTTCCAGTACCTGGCCTTCCAGCAGGTGCATGGGCGGCATGGATTCACCGCTGGCACGCACACGATCGACGATTCCGGCCACTGCCAGTTCCAGTTCGCTGCGCAGGATGACATCCTCGTCCACCAGGGCGACGATCGAGTCAATGTGGCCGCTGGTACTGATCATCTGTTGCGCCGTGGAAACGGCTGGCGCCAACAGGCACCCGCACAAAGCAATTAACAGGGGGACCCGGAGGGGGCCTGGGCGGCGATAATGAATCATCAAGGATTTCTCCGAAAAGGAGCTATTCTAACCCATGCGGTCAGTTTGAGAACAGCCGGTTAGACTGGTTTCCTACGCTGGTCAGCCCCTTCAGGTTCAGTTCCAGGAAGATTCCATTGCGGTAATCGCCGTCCCGGTTTCTGAGATAACGCCGTAAGACGGTTCTCAGGGCCCAACAGCAGCTCTCATACTCAATGCCGCCCTGTACTTCGAGCAGATCGCTGTCCTCGAAAGAGTAGTTCACTCTCGACAGGACGCGCCAGGCTTCATTAATGGGCCAGAATATCCTGAAATCGAACTGGTCGACCCGGTCGCGGCGGAAACGGTATTCGAACCGGACGCGCTCACCCTGTTTGCCGCTGTAGTTGAAACCCAGTGAGCCTACCGATACATGGCTGCGTTCCCAATCCCATTGCAGGCCTGCGATCGCGCTGAAACGCGTGGAAAAATGCCAGGCGAATTCACCCAGGAAAGGCGAATAGTCTTCATCGAAAGGAACCCGGTCGTCGAGTTGCACACGTCTATCGTTGAAATAAAAGATCTGGCCAAGGCTCAGGCTCCAAAGGAGGTTGCCGCCCGTTCCGCTGTACTGGTTGGTAGTGACCGCCAGCGACAGCTGGTTCGCATCGCCTTGCCGGTCGGCGCCGGCAAATCGGTTGGTGTTGAACAACTGGCTGTAGCCAAAAGTGAACTCACCGGTATCGAACACCGGTAGTTCGTTCTGTTTTTCGTAAGGAACGTAAAGATAAAACAGCCGGGGTTCTACCGTCTGCAGGTCACCTTTTGCTGTTATGCGGTCGAAAACCAGCCCGGTATCCAGGCTGGCAATCATTGTTCCCCGGTTAGGTGATTCGTCGCCCGGTAAGCCCTGGCGGTCGAGATCATAACCGGTGTAGCGGTAGCCGATACTGGGCTTGATGAAGCCCCAACTGGAGTACCTGTTCCAGTAAAGCCGGGGATACAGGTCCACGCGGGCGCCGGTGACGCCCAGGTCACGGTCGAAATAGACCAGTTCCGAATCCAGCCCGAGAGTGAAGCCGGAGTTGCCCAGCGGGCGATCCAGCCAATAGCCCAGGCGTGGCAGTCTCCGATAAGGCTCATTCTGCGGCAGGATGCTTTTGTCCAGTATCTGGAAGTCGTCCACCATGAATTCGAAATCCCAGAATCGCCCGACACCTGATAATGTGCCGCTGCTGCGGAGAAACTGGCGTGAGGTCTGGATCAGGTTCGTGCCGAAATCCTGGAAATACTCGTCGTCGCTGACGCGATCGATGATGATGCGCGAGTCCCAGCGTTTTCGGGGGTAGGCGCGGTGGTCCAGGAGATAGTGATAGCGGTGCCGGTTGGTTTTCCGGTCGTTGGGCATGTAGTCGAAGGTGACGTTTGCGCGTGTTCTGCGCGTCATCAGGCGATATTCACCGGTCAGCATGAATCCGCGTTTCGACAAGTACCGGGGCTCCAGGGTGGCATCCTGGTTGGGCGCGATGTTCCAATACCAGGGAGCACCGATTTCAAATCCGAGATCGTTGCTCTGGCCTATGTGAGGATAGAGGAATCCTGATTTGCGCCGGTCATCGATCGGGAACGTGAAATAAGGTGCATACAGCACGGGAACGCCTTTGAAAAACAGTTTGGCGCCGCGTGCCACGCCCTGGCCCTCTTCATGCTGCAGTTCCAGCTCCCGGGCGTAAATTTGCCAGTCGGGGTCATCTCCGGGACAGGATGTGTAGTCGATATCGTGCAGCTTTGTGGTGTGGCCCCCAATCAGCTCAATGTATTGCGCGCTGCCGTTGGCACTGGAACTGGACAAGCCGTAATCCACCATCGAGAAATCACCGGACTCGGCCAGGAAATTGTAATTTCCGGTCTCGCCGTTCAACCACACCTGCTGATCTTCATAAGACAGCGCGCCCGGTACCGTGACTACTTCCTTTACCGGGTCATAAAGCACCTGTTCCGTGGCAATGTACTGGTCCAGCCTGAAGAGCTCCACATGACCGCTCGCCGAACCCTCACTGGTTTTACTGGCATCGAGCGCGTTTGCATAAATGACGATGGGTGACTGGCTGCGATCGGGCGCGGGGGGGATCGCCGGGCCCATGCGGGAATCGGGGCAGGCAGTAATGACCTTGCGTACGGGTCTTTCTTCAGGCTCCTGCGCCACAACGGGCAGTGCTAAGCACAACAGGCATAAACCGGCTGCAAGTGCAGCTGGAAATCTGCTGGTTGAAAGCTGATATAAAGGCAAAGGTAGTAGCGCTGTCAGTCGTGAGCCAAGCCGGTTCGGAGTAAGTTGTCACAGATCGCTGTCGGAAGCAATGACCTCGCATGGCTTATTCAGCCATGTTGACCTGCTGGTTTTCGACAGGCGTGCTTTTGCCGCGGCGAGCCGGTGAAATTCAGCCATCTGATTACCGGCTTCCTGAAACAGCTTTGCAAAGGCGCAGGAGCCGCCTTCATAAGCATTGATCAGCGCCAGGCTGGCATTGTTCAGTTCTCCAGCGAAAACGGAGCGGTAAGGGTCCGTTCCGCCCCATCGGGACTCGACCAGCACCTGGTACTCTCCTCTGAAAGCCTCCAGGATGCGGGTTTTGGACGTTCTCATATTTTCTTCCGTGGTGTCACTGGCGTACAGCTGGCCCAGTTGGTCCCTGGCAGATTGCAAAAGGGCATTGAACTGCTGTGCTGCGTCCGGAGGCATGCGCTGTTCAGTGCCTTGTCCAGGGCCCTGTTCAGCAGGTTCTCGCGATGCCCGCCAGAGTGACAGGCCGGCATCTTCCACGAAACGGGCATAGGCTTCATTAAACGAAGTATCACCCTTTACATAGAGTTTCTGATGGGCCATTTCATGAAACATGAAGGCCGCCAGTTGGTCATCGTTGTACTGGAACATGGTGTCCACCAGCGGGTCGTCGAACCAGCCCAGTGTTGAGTAGGCTATGGCCGGGGAAACGAAGGTGTCGTAGCCTTTCTCGTCCAGGGAACTGGCGAACTTCGCTGCCGCCCCGGCATTGAAATACCCCCGGTACGGTACACAGCCGGAAACAAGGAAACACCACTGCTTCGGTGAAAGGGAGAATTCGGGGGCCGCCACCACGTTCCAGGTCACGGCGTTTTGACCCGTCTGAACAAACTGGGTGTAACTGCCGTTATCCGGCAGGTCAAGTTCATTCACTGCGAAGTTGCGAATCTCGACGGCCAGTTCCAGGCTGTGTGAAAGCTCCGGATCCACTGTGCCCGAGTCGAGGAGTACGTCGATAGCCTGCCGCTGATTCATCAACTGCATATGCCCGGAGACTGCCTGGGAGTAATAGGAAGGCGCTGCGCAGCCGGAGATGAGCGACACGATGAACAGCCCGGTTGCCATCAGGACTGTTTGGATCTGTGAACGTGTATTCCCCATGAACTGTGCGCCAGGCTCTCTATTTGGTTAATATCGCAGCATGGCAAAAATACACAAGACTGACCAGCAGTGGAAAGAGCAACTCGATCCGGAACAATACCGGGTTACGCGGCAAGCGGGTACCGAGGCGCCGTTCAGCGGCGAATACGAACAGTGCTGGGAGCGTGGCCAGTACTATTGTGTTTGCTGCGGACATGCCCTGTTTGATTCGGACAGCAAGTTCAATGCCGGTTGCGGCTGGCCCAGCTTTCATTCGGAACTGGAGGAAGCCAATATCGTACAGCGGGCCGATATCAGCCTGGGAATGAGCCGGGTCGAGTTACTGTGCCGTCATTGCGACGCTCACCTGGGACACATTTTCCCGGACGGCCCGCCACCTACCGGCATGCGCTACTGCATCAACTCAGCTTCGCTTGAGTTCCGGCCCGCTACCGACAGCAATTCCGGCGAAGAACAAGCTGAATGATGATCAAGGTGTTCGAGGATTTCAATTTCAGCCGGGTGGGGCAGATGCAGTCATTGCTCGAATCGCATGGCATCCACACCTTCCTGAAAAATGAATTTGGCTCTTCGGTGGTTGGTGAGCTGCCTTTTGTCGAAGTGATCCCTCAGTTGTTCGTGTTAGAAGAAAAAGATCTGGAGAAAGCGAAAGAGCTGTTAGCCCAGGAAGTACCGGCGACACAGCCCGGGGCTGCCTGGACCTGCTCTGGGTGCGGCTCCGAAGTAGACGGGAATTTTACCCAGTGCTGGAATTGCGGAAATACGGTCTGAAATTTAATCTGCCGGTGAACGGCTGTATCTCAGCGACATGCAGGACAAGCCTCCGTCCAGCAGGCTGGCCTGGGTAACCGGCGTAGTCTCTATTGAATAGCCTTCGCGCGCCAGCATTTCAGCTGTTGCCGGAAAGCCGTCTGGTATCAGCAGGCTGCCATTGACCCTGATTGAATTTGCCGCCGGCTCCTCCCCGCCGGGAACGGTCAATACTTTGTACGCGGAAAAACAGGCTTCGCCCGCAAGCCGTGAAGTGGCCAGGATGGTGGAGTCGTCCAATACACAACAGTCAGACTTGAAGTGCAGCACCTGTTGTGGAGTTTGAACTGCCACTACCTGGTAATCCCACGATTGAAGCAGGGATTTCAACCATTCGAATCCGGCCCGGTCTGTCCTGCTGGACAGCCCCACAAGGATTGCAGAGTCAGTGACCAGGATATCCCCTCCGTCAATGAAGCCTTCAGAACCCTGTGGATGAATTTCCAGGTTCAGGCGGGCAAGCTCCGGGGCCAGCTGCACCGCTTCGCCGGTGCGGGAAGGCGTCCCGGGTTTCAATATGACGGCGCCTTCCGGCAGGCACAACGCTGCGTCTTCGATAAAGACCGAGTCAGGATATTCTTCCCGGGCGTCCAGGGTTTCCACGGTCAGGCCGGCACGTTGCAGTGCTTTTACATACCGGCGGTGTTCGGCTTCAAATATGGATGGATCGGGCGATCCCCTGTCTTCCGCCCGCAGGCCGCTGACTACGCTGCGGGCCGGCTTGCGGACAACGGCGTGAGTAAACCGGTAAGAGATACCCTCTCGCGACATTCAGCGGTCCTCGCCCCTTAATTTTTGAATTTCCTGCTGAAGCCGTTCCGCCGACACTTCTTCGGGAGGAATGGGTGCCCCGATTCTCAGTTCAATGCGCGACCAGAGCTTGTACGGCCGTCTCTTCAATAACGGGTCACGCCGGCTGAACAGGGAACCCCACAGGTTGCAAAGTGCGACCGGAACCACCGGCACAGGTTGTTCAGCGATCACCTTGTCGATGCCGTGCTGGAATCGCTGAAGTTCTCCGTCCCGGGTAATGCCGCCCTCCGGAAAAATTCCCAGCACGTCTTTGGCGTCGAGAACACCGTGCATTTTCCGATAGGCGTTTTCCAGGATTTCAGGATTTTCGGCGCGCCCGGCAATCGGGATGGCCTTGCCGGTGCGGAAAATGAAATTCAGCACAGGGATGTTGTAGATTTTGTAGTACATGACGAAATTCACCGGCCGGCGGATCATGCCGCCCAGGATCAGCGGATCGGCGAAGCTGACATGGTTGCTGGCTATGATCACCGCGCCATCGTCGGGAATGTGGTCCATGCCGGTAACCCTGACCCGGTAAATGGTGTGAATGAGAATCCAGACCAGGAAGCGCATCAGGAATTCCGGCACCAGCGTGAAGATGTAGACGGCAACCACGGCATTGAGCACGGCCGTAATAAGGAACAACTCCGGTATGGAGAGCCCTGCCGGACCCAGGATCAGCATCGCGCTGACGGCTGCGACCACCATGAACAGGGAGTTAAGGATGTTGAGCCCGGCGATCACCCGGCTGAGGTGGGCAGGCTCGGACCGCGACTGGACCAGGGCGTAGAGCGGAACGATATAGAAACCGCCAAAAGTGCCGATCAGCAGCAGGTCAATGATGATGCGCCAGTTGTTGCCGCCCGACAGGAATTCCATTGCCGATATGCCCGCCGTGGGTGCAGCCGGTGATGCAAAATACAGGTCCAGTCCAAACAGGGTCAGGCCAATGGCGCCGAAGGGAACCAGCCCGATTTCCACCTGCTTGCCGGAGAGGCGTTCGCACAACAGCGAGCCCGTGCTGATACCGATAATGAACAGGGCCAGCAGGGCGGACATCAGGTGCTTGTCCCCCCCCAGGACATTCTGGGTGTAACTGGGGATCTGGACCAGGAAGATCGCGCCGAAGAACCAGAACCAGGAGATGCCCAGCACGCTGTTCAAAACGGTCCTGTTTTGATTGATGAATTTAATGTTGCGAGCTGTCTCGGTAAAAATATTCCAGTTGATTTTAAGGCCTGGCGCCACTGCTTCAGCCGGAGGTATTTTCAGACTGTAGACGTATCCCGTGGCCGCAACAGCAAGACAGGCCGCACCGGCCCAGTAAGGCCAGCTGACGTCAACGCCGGCCAGTTGCGGGCCCGCGATCGTGCCGCCCAGGATGGCAACGAAAGTGCCCATCTCGATCAGCGCATTACCGCCGACCAGTTCCTCCCGCTTCAGAATCTGGGGCAGGATGCCGTACTTGATCGGACCAAAAATAGTGGACTGCAGGCCCAGCAGGAATAGCACAAACATCAGCAGGGGAACGTTGTCCAGCCAGAACCCCAGGGTGGCCAGCAGCATGATGACCACCTCGAGCAGTTTCACCCGGCGGATCTGCATGGATTTTTCGTACTTGTCCGCGAACTGACCGAACAGGGCCGAAAACAGGAAAAATGGCAGGATAAAAACCATCGCGCTGAAATTGACCAGTTGATCCGTGTTCAGGCCGGCCAGCTTGCTGCCTTCGAATACCAGCAGGGCTGCCAGTGCATTTTTGAATATATTGTCGTTGAATGCACCCAGTCCCTGGGTCATGAAGAACGGCATAAACCTGCGCTGGGAAAATAACGAAAACTGTGAACTGCCGGACATATCAGGCGAAACTGGTCAAAACGCCGGCGATGGTAGCGGTCATCATCGTTGCGAGTGTTCCGCCCAGCACCGCGCGCAGGCCAAGGCGCGCGAGATCCGAGCGGCGGTCCGGCGCGATCCCGCCGATACCTCCAATCTGGATGGCGATCGATGAAAAATTGGCGAAACCGCACAGGGCGTAGGTCGAGATCAGCAGGGCTTTCGGGCTCAGGGTGGACTGGATTTCTTTCAGATGGGCATAAGCCACAAATTCATTGGTGACGACCTTTTCCCCAATCAGCCCCCCCACGGTAATGGCATCTGCCCAGGGGACTCCGATCACCCACGCAAGGGGTGACAAGAGGTACCCCAGGATGGTGGAAAGACTCAGGGCCCTGCCAGTGGCCACATCGAACCCGGTCAGTTCGCCAATCCAGGTCAGGGGGTAGTCGATCATCGCGATGAGCGCGATGAACGCAAGCAGCATGGCTCCGACATTCAGGGCCAGTCGCCAACCGTCGGCGGCGCCATTGGCCGCAGCCTCGATCACGTTGGTGGCTGTTTTTTCGACGTGCAGTTTGACCTCTCCGCGGGTCAGCGATTGTTCGGTTTCAGGTTTGAGAATCTTGGCTATGACGACGGTAGCGGGTGCGGCCATGATGCTGGCGGAAAGCAGATGCTTGGCGTAGAAAATCCGCATGGCCTCATCGGCGCCGCCCAGCATCGTGATGTAAGCCGCCAGCACACCACCGGCGATGGTCGCCATGCCGCCCACCATCATGGTGAACAGTTCTGATTCCGTCATGCGTGAAATATAGGGCCGCACCACCAGCGGTGCTTCGGTCTGGCCAACGAACACGTTTGCGGCGACCGACAGCGATTCCGCACCGCTGATCCGCATGACCTTGAGCATCACCCAGGCCATGCCCTGCACGATCTTCTGCATGAGCCCGATGTGATAGAGCACGGCCATCAGCGCGGCGAAGAATATGATGGTCGGAAGCACCTGGAAGGCAAAGATGAAACCCAGGTTGCCCGGATCGGCAAGCGGGCCAAAAATGAAAGCCGCTCCATCGAGCGCAAAGCTGATGATGCGAACGAAGACGCTGCTCAAGCCCTCGAAAAATTCGCGGCCTCCTGGCACCAGGATAACGATGACGGCAAACAACAGCTGCAGGGCGATGCCTGATGCCACCAGCTTCCAGTCGATGACCCTGCGACTCGAAGAAAAGGCGAGCGCAATGCTGACCAGAACGGCAAGGCCAAAAATGCCGAAAGCGATGGTTCCGATGCCGTTCATGAACTGCTCTCCCGGTGCAATCCTGTTTTATACACTAAATCTCAATGTGCGCCCATTTCCGGCCAGCCCACTGAGTGCCGCAACTGATGGCCTGGCCCACCCGGTAAAAGCCGTTGATGATCCAAACGCCGAGCAATCCAAAGCCGAGCAACGGCCCGCTGATGAAAGCCAGCGGCAGAAAGAACATCCACTGCCAGAGCAGGCTGATCCACATGCTGCGGCGGGTATCGCCTGCACCGATCAGCGCGTTCATCAACACCATCCCTGCAGTATCGAAGCTGATCATCAGGGCCCAGAGCACCATCGGAAGATAAGCGAGTTCCAGGGTTTCCGGGTTGGTAAGGAATACACCCAGGATCGGTTTCGCCAGCGGAATCAACACCAGGCTCATTACAATGCCGTAGACGAAGGTCAGGGCTGCGCAGTTCCAGCCCCACAGAGACGCGTCTTCGATGTCCTTCTTCCCCAGTGCATTGCCGACCATGCTTGTCGCGGCCAGGGCGACACCGAACGCCGGCAGCATGGCCGTGATGTGAAAAGTCATCAGGATATTGATTGCTGCCACTTCGGCAGTGCCGATTTGGCCAACGATCCAGACCAGGGTCACCAGGCCTGCTGAGAAAAACAGTTGCTGGAGGCTGCTCGGCAGGGAAAGTTTGAACTGGCGCCAAAGCGTTTCGCGAGAAGGAACAGCTTGCAGGAAGCCCTTGTTACTCGCCTTGCGTACGGCGAAGAAAAAATACAGCGCGGTTCCAATGTACAGGGAGATGGTCGTTGCCAGCCCGGCGCCATAAACACCGAGCTCCGGTGCACCCAGGTTGCCAAAAATCAGCACCCAGTTCAGAAAAATATTGATGGCGTGCATGATCAGCAGGGTTTGCAGGTAGATGCCCGTCATGTGGATGGCGCTCCAGTAGCCGCGAAACGAAAAATTCATTCCGACGGCGATCATGCTCAGAATGCGGACCTGCAGGTAGGGAATTCCCAATTCCCTGACTTCGGGGTCTGCGGTCAGGAAGTTGTAGGCATAGGGCGTGGCCAGGACCAGGATGATGCACAAAGGCAAACCGATCATCAGGGCCAGCAGCAAGCCGCCGTTCAGCGGGATGGCTGTTTCCGAGTCGCGGCCTTCGCCGAGACGCCGGGCCGCCAGAGCCTGCACTCCGGCCGACAGGCCGATGATGAAGGAGATAGCCAGGTAGTTGGTGAAAGAGCCGATGCCGGTGGCTGCCAGGGCGCTGTCGCCCAGCCGGCCGACCATGCCGATGTCGACCAGGTTCAGGACATTTTGCGACATCATGCCGCCCATGATGGGCAACGCTATGCCCCAGATCATTTTTCGGCGTTCCCGGTCCGGAAACACCTTGTGAAATGATGAGGCGGCTGTGGTCATGAGGTCAGGTTGCGAATATCGTCGTTTCCCGGGTAGCGGCGAAGCGTATGTCGGGCCAGCGCTCTTCAGTCAGTTGCAGATTGACGCGGCTGGGTGCGAGATAAACCAGTTCACCGGCACCATCCTCAGCGAGGTTGTTCTGTAGCTGGCGGCTGAAGTCACTCAGCATTTTCTCATCCTCGCAATTCACCCAGCGCGCGGTCTGCACGTTGACTTTTTCAAATACCGCTTCGACACCGTACTCGTTTTTGAGCCGGTAGGCCACGACATCGAATTGCAGGATGCCCACGGCTCCGAGAATCAGCTCATTGCCCAGCAACGGTTTGAAAAACTGCGTGGCGCCTTCTTCCGACAACTGCGCCAGGCCTTTTTGCAGCGCCTTGAGTTTCAGCGGGTCACGCAGTTGAGCGCGGCGGAACAACTCCGGAGCGAAATGGGGGATACCGGTGAACTGCAGCGCCTCGCCCTCGGTGAAGGTGTCGCCAATGCTGATCGTGCCGTGGTTGTGCAGGCCGACGATATCGCCGGGCCAGGCGTTTTCCACGTGCTCCCGGTCCTGGGCCATAAAGGTGAGTGCATTGGCCGCTTTGACCATTTTACCCAGCCTGACATGCTGCATTTTCATACCGCTGTGAAAACGTCCGGAACAGATTCGCATAAAGGCGACGCGGTCACGGTGGGCAGGATCCATGTTCGCCTGGATCTTGAAGACGAAGCCGGTCAGGCGTGGTTCTTCGGGCTCTACTTTTCGCCCCACGGTGTCGCGGGGCCCGGGCGCGGGCGCATTGGCGACAAAGGCATCCAGCAGCGGAGTGACGCCAAAGTTGTTGATCGCCGAGCCAAAGAAAACCGGGGTCTGTTCGCCGGCAAGATAGGCTTCCACATCGAATTCGTGGCTGGCGCCCTGCACCAGTTCGATTTCATCGCGCAGTTCGGCAGCATCAAGGCCCAGTCGCTGGTCCAGTTCCGGGTTGTCGAGCCCCTGGATGATCTCGGCCTCCTGGGTGACATAATTCTTACCCGACTCGTACAGGAGCACGGTGTCATCCAGCATGTGATACACGCCTTTCAGCCGCTGCCCCATGCCAATCGGCCAGGTGACGGGCGCACACTGGATACCCAGCACGGACTCCACTTCATCCAGCAAGTCGATGGGTTCGCGCCCTTCGCGATCAAGCTTGTTGATAAAGGTGAAGATCGGAGTTTGCCTCAGACGGCAGACTTCCATCAGGCGAATGGTTCGTTCTTCAACGCCCTTGGCGCAGTCGATCACCATCAGAGCCGAATCGACCGCGGTCAGGGTCCGGTAGGTGTCTTCGGAAAAGTCAGCATGGCCAGGGGTGTCCAGCAAGTTGACTACCTTGTCCTGGTAGTTGAACTGCATCACTGAAGAAGTGACTGAAATGCCGCGCTCTTTCTCGAGTTTCATCCAGTCAGACGTGGCATGCCGGGCTGCTTTCTTCGCCTTGACGGTTCCGGCCATCTGGATCGCGCCGCCGAACAGCAAGAGCTTTTCGGTGAGCGTGGTCTTGCCGGCGTCCGGGTGCGAAATGATCGCGAAGGTGCGGCGTTTTTCGATTTCGTGGGTCAGTTCGTTCATGTTCTTCAGGCCGGCAAAAAGCGCGCCATTCTAGCAGATGGCTGCCTCAGGGGTTGAATGAGGTTCCCATCATGATCTGCAATTCTTCGGGGGTGACCGCAGCACCTTGCGGGGTTTTGAACCGGAAGGGCACGGAAATGAGTTTCATGCCGGTGTTTTGCTGGATGGCGAAATGCAGGTGGGGTCCCGAACTGAAGCCGGTGTTTCCGGACCGGGCAATTTTCTGGCCGGCGCGCACCCGGGCGCCAGGCCGGACGATGACGCTGGCCAGGTCGAGATGGGCATACAGTGCCATGGTTCCGTCTTTGTGAAGGATCCGCACATGATTGGCTTTATCAACAAACTTGGTCCGGTCGGTTCCGCCCTTGTTAAAGTCTTCTTCCACGTCCATCACGATACCTGCGCGAACCGCGTGTATGGCGGTGCCGACCGGCATGGCCACGTCGATCGCGTACTCGCTGTCGGGCGTCGTGTGGGTTTTCGCTCCATTGAAGCCCTGGCTGATGGGATAGGCCTCGTCGGTCGCAATGGGCGGCAGTATCACCAATTCAGTGATTGGCTCAGGTATGGGCCGTCCGGGTACAGTAGACATGCCCAGCCGGTACTGAAAACCCTGTTGGGGATTCAGCGCTCCGATACCTACCAGGACCTGTTCTTTCTGGCCGGGAATGACAAAACGGGCCGGCAACGGCGGCTCTGAAATTACGTTCATGGCGTCCTTCAGTTCGAGACTGACTTCCACCGGGCCCCAGAAATCGTTGAATACATGGTAGACGGGGCTTTGCTTGCTGCCTTCCTGCCTGATCCTGACCCGGGGCTCGGGTTCGCGCTCCATGTACACGGTTTCGAATTCGGTATCGTCTTCGGGCGCACGGTCGGTGAAGTGCCAGATGCCGTTTTCATCCTGATATTTATAGATGTTCTTGGCGCCCGATAGTGCCGGTATCAGGCACAGGACTACCAGTCCGCAAAAACGCGTGAATTTCAGGCCGTTCAGCATTCGATGACGTTGACCGCCAGGCCGCCCCTGGAGGTTTCCTTGTAATGGCTTTTCATGTCGGCTCCGGTTTCCCGCATGGTCTTGATGACTTTGTCCAGCGATACGTGGTGTTTGCCGTCTCCCCGGGCAGCCATTCGCTGGGCGTTGATGGCTTTGACTGCGGCCATCGCATTCCGTTCGATGCAGGGGATTTGCACCAGTCCACCCACCGGATCGCAGGTCAGACCCAGGTTGTGTTCCATGCCGATTTCCGCCGCGTTTTCCACCTGGTACACCTCACCGCCCATGGCTGCCGTCAATCCGCCTGCCGCCATCGAGCAGGCGACTCCGACTTCGCCCTGGCATCCGACCTCAGCCCCGGAGATCGAGGCATTTTTCATATAGAGAATGCCAATGGCCCCGGCGGTCAGAAGGAATTCGATCACGCCCTCTTCACTGGCACCGGGGATGAAGTCACAATAATACTGGATAACAGCCGGAATGATACCGGCAGCGCCGTTGGTCGGCGCCGTTACAACGCGCCCACCGGCTGCATTTTCTTCATTCACGGCCAGCGCATAGAGGTTGACCCAGTCCAGTGTGGAAAGGGAGTCCTCACCCGGCAGTTGCTGGTTGAGTTCCTGATAGAGTACGGGCGCGCGGCGGGCCACGTTCAAGCCTCCGGGCAGCGTGCCTTCCTGCCGGAACCCTCTTTCCATGCAGGCCTTCATCGCCTCGTGGATTTGCAGCAATCCGGTCCGGATGTCCTGCTCGGAGCGCCAGGTGCGCTCATTGGCCATCATTACATCGGCAATTCTCATCCGGTGTTCATGGCACAACGCCAGTAACTCGTCGCCCGAATTGAACGGGTAGGGCAGGCGGGTCTGATCCGCGACGATGCGGTCTTCTGCGGCTTCGTCCCTGTTGACCACGAACCCGCCGCCCACCGAATAGTATTCATTGCTGCGCAGTACGTCACCGCTGGCATCGAACGATTCAAAACGCATGCCGTTGGGGTGATAGGGTAGCACTTCGCGTTTGCGAAACAGCAGGTCCTTTTTCTGCGCGAAAGGGATGTCATGGCGGCAGAGTAATGAAATGGACTGGTTTGACTCGATTTTGTCCAGCATCGGGTCGATACGGTCCGGATCGATTGAGTCGGGCAGTTCCCCCTGCAGTCCCAGCAGGACCGCCTTGTCGGTTCCATGGCCCCGGCCGGTATGGGCCAGCGAGCCGTACAGGCTGACCTCGACTCTCGCCGTCTTCTCCAGCAACCCCTGCTTTTCCAGTCGCCGGACAAACATGCAGGCAGCCTTCATCGGGCCCACGGTATGTGAGCTCGATGGTCCGATTCCGATCTTGAACAGATCAAATATACTGACGGCCATGATTGCAGGTTCGCATGTCAATTCTCGATTGCGCGAGTTTAACCTGCGAGAATGGACAAATGACAGTCAATGAACCCCTGATTCTGTATTCACGGTCCGAATGTCATTTGTGTGACCTGGCGGCGGAAATGCTGGATTCGGCTGAATTGCCCTGGCGGGCGGTTGATATCGATGCCGATCCGGTGCTGGTCGCCCGATATGGTGTTCATGTGCCGGTCATCGCCCGGTCGGATGATGGCCGGGAACTGTTTTTTCCATTCGATAAGGAGGCGCTGCTGAGTTTCGCAGCGGGCGCCTGATATTGCTATGCCCTTTCCGGACCGAACATATCGCGCAGTGACGCGGCGAATTTCTGAACCATTTCCCGCGTGATCACGGCCAGACCTGAAAAGAATCCGCGTGTGCGGCCTTCCGTTTCGTTCAACGCAAAACCCAACACGATATAGGCTGCTACCGCTGGGAAAGTCCAGAACAGCGTCAGCACCAGCGCCGCAAGGCGAAAGATCCAAGGCTCCTTGCCGGATTTTTCCGCGAGGGTCTTGCATACGCCGAAAACGATCGGCTGACCCGGCCGGCCATTGAGGGAACTACGCATTTCGTTCAGTACATCATCAGCAGACATTTTTTACTCCAGGCATCGTACACCTATAATCATGCAGAATACGTGCCAGCCTGACATGGGCCATAAGTAAGGACTTATGGATCGAGGCAACCATCATTTCGGCGAAATTTGCCAACCACTGGGAGTTTTGGCCATATAATTAGCCGCAATGGAGAGATCATCCGCTTCAATTGCCTACCTGGATGCCCCCCGCCTGCTGCGGGCGCTGTCGGCCGGCATCGGGCATGTCTTCAAGCGCAGGGAATACCTGAACCGGATCAATGTTTTCCCGGTTCCTGACGGGGACACCGGCACCAACATGGCGTTTACCTTCAAAACCATCCTGGAGGCGACGTCCACTTCGCCCCAGGACCGGGTCGACAAGCTGATGGACCATGTGGCCGATGCGGCGCTGGACGGCGCCCGCGGAAATTCAGGCGCCATCATGGCGCAATATTTTCATGGTTTTCGCGAGGCCATAGCGGGCCGGCGGTTACTTTCGCCCAGGCGCTTTGCCAAGGCCGCCGCCGCGGGTGCGGAAGAGGCCTGGAAGGCCATGTCCAAACCGGTGCCCGGCACCTTGCCCACCGTGCTGGAGGACTTTTCGGCAGAACTCAACCAGCGGGTCGCAGACGGGGTCACCGATATCCAGGCGCTGTTCGCACATGGCCTGAAGCGTGCCCGGGCTTCCCTGGCCAATACGCCGAACCAGCTCCCGGTGCTGAAAAACGCCGGCGTCGTGGACGCGGGCGGCCAGGGATTCGTGGACCTGCTGGAGGGGATCTGGACATTCATTGTCAGTGGGGAAGTGGATGCGGCCGTTGCGGACCTGCAGCATGACCTGACGGGAAACCTGCAGGAATTCGAGGTTGGAGAGCACCGTTATTGCACCGAGTGTGTGGTTGAAGGCGAGAATATGGACCGCGACCAGGTGATGGCCCGGCTGGAAGAACTCAACGCCAGTTCCCTGGTGGTTGCTGGCGGTAAGAACCGCGTCCGGGTGCATATCCACGTCAACAATCCCGCGGAAGTCTTCCTGGCCTGTGAGGATTTCGGCGTCATCAAGCAGCAAAAGGCCGACGACATGGAGCGCCAGCATGGCCTGATGGATCATGCCGGGGAGGTGGCCATCGTCACGGATTCGGGTGCGGACATCCCGCCGGATGAAATGGAAAGGCTGGGCATCCAGATGGTTCCGGTCCGCCTCAGTTTCGGTGACCGGGAGTACCTCGATGGCGTGTCTCTCACCTCCGAGGATTTTTATCACATGCTGGCAGAGGCAGCCGAGGCGCCGCTGACTTCACAGCCGCCGGCGCAGGATTTTTCACGGGTCTATTCCCTGCTCACTTCTCACGGCTATGACGTGGTTTGCGTTGGCCTGTCGGAGCATCTCAGCGGAACCATTGGCGCGGCCAGGCAGGCGGCCAGCCGCACAGAGGAAGGCCATGTCCGGGTCATCGACAGCCTGAACGCAAGCACTGGGCAGGGTTTGCTGGCCATGGCGGCTGCCGAAGCGGCCATCGAAGGATCGAGTGCTGACCAGGTAGAGAGGCTGCTGCAGGATCTCATCCCGGAAACCCGGGTCTTCGCCCAGGTGGATGACCTGGCCTATGCCGTGAAGGGCGGCAGGGTTCCTGCCTGGGTCAAGCGGATCGCGGACTTTCTGCGCGTCAGCCCGGTTCTGACTGCGAGCAAGGAAGGCAGGATGAGCGTCGGCGGATTCCTGCTTGGCCGGGGCGCCAATCCGTTCAAGCTGGCTCGCAAGGTGGTCCGCCACATGGATGATGAGGCCATGTACCGGGTGCTGGTTGCCCATGCCGATAACGAAGAGGGCGCCCGGCAATTGCGTCACCATGTTCTCGAGCAACACGGCCGGGTTCACTCCTGTCACATCACCGATGCGGGTCCGGCGTTGGGTGTGCATGTCGGTCCCGGCGGACTGATCGTGGGATTTGCGCCGCACCGGGGCAGGAGCGACTGATGACCGCTTTGCTCATCAAGGTTCTGATGGCCTATCTGCTGGGCTCTGTATCGGGCAGCATGGTGATGGGCGCGCTGCGGCACGTGGACATCCGAAAAAGCGGCAGCGGTAATGCCGGCGGCACCAATGCATTCCGTACCCAGGGGTTCTGGTTTGCGCTGGTCGTGGTGATCATCGATATAGGCAAAGGCGCACTGGCGGCCTGGGTATTGCCGGCTATGGAAATAACCGCGCTGGGCGATACGGTTTCTGCTGAAATCCAGATGCTTTCATGTGGCTTTGCGGCAGTCGTGGGGCATTGCTATCCGGTCTGGTATGGCTTCAGGGGCGGCAAAGGCGCGGCAACCGCAGTAGGTGCGCTGGCAGTGATTCAACCGGCGGTGTTATTGCCGATGATTATTACCTGGCTGGTGGTGCTTGTCGTGACCGGCTGGGTCGGCCTGGCTACGATCCTCGCCGCATTGAGCATGATCCCGGCCTTTATCTGGCTGGACGCATCGACTGAGAAACTCTGGTTTGCCATATTGCTCGCCGCGTTTATCGTTCTGATGCATCGCTCGAACATCGCCAACATGATCAACGGTTCTGAATACAAATTTCAGCGAATACGTTTCGTGAACTGGTTTCGATAGAATTGCGCCGATGAAGGAAGCTATCCAGGACTCTTTTGAAGCGACCCTGATTCTCGAGGGAATGAATCCAGCGGCGCGTTCCGCGCTGGCCCAATTGAGCGTGCAGAACGAGGTCGACTCCACCAATAACGAACTCCTTCGGCACCCCCTCGATCAGCGGCATGCAAGCGTGGTGATCGCGGATCATCAGACCGGGGGGCGCGGCAGGCGCCAACGGGCATGGCATTCGCCGCCCGGCGGCAATATTTATCTCAGCCTGGGCTGGCAATTCAGTCAGCCGCGCTGGCCGCTTTCCACGCTGCCGCTGGTGGTCGCGCTGGCCGTGTGCCAGGCACTGGATCAGGCCGGCCTGAGGGGCCACGGAGTCAAGTGGCCGAACGATATTCTATGCAATGACAGGAAACTGGCAGGCATTTTGGTGGAAATGCAGTCGGCCGGAAACGGCCCGGCTATGGCGGTGATCGGCGTCGGGCTCAATGTCCGTATGCCGGACCCGGATTCAAAGCACCTGGCGGCCGCGATCGACCGGCCCTGGACCGATCTGGAATCAGAAAGGGGCGAGAACCTTGCTCACATCAATCGCAACGAGTTGGCGGCCCTGCTGCTCAACGAGTTGTTCGAATCAATGAGGCATTTCGAACAATCCGGGTTCGAAATATTCGGGCCGGCCTGGTCAAACCGGGATGCCCTGAGAGGGAAACGTATCTCGCTGGAGCACAACGGCAGGCGCCTGGCGGGTATCGCCGGAGGTGTTGACCGGGACGGCGGCCTTCTGCTGGAAACCGCCACGGACGGTATCCAGGTCTTTCATTCCGGAGAAGTGAGCCTGCATCTTGAATGAACTGACGCTGCTGATCGACCACGGGAATACCCGGCTGAAATGGGTGCTGGCCCGTTCAGGCCAGATTGATACCAATACCGCTGGCAGCGGTTCACTGGAGGACCTGGTCCGGTACTTCGAGCCGCCAGCCGTCATCGGGCCCCGCACAGTGATGATTTCCAGCGTCGCCGATTCCGGACAGGTGAAGGAACTTGAGGGCTTTTGTGACTCGCGCTGGGGGTTGTCTCCCTGGCGGCTTTCATCGCTCGCCAGTCAGGGTGAGGTCAACAACGCATACGACGATCCGTCGAAGCTCGGTGTCGATCGCTGGCTGGCTATCGTCGGCGCCGTTGCGCACCATGGGAAACCCATCGTGATCTGGGATCTTGGCACGGCGGCCACCCTGGATGCCGTCGATGAGAACGGTCAACACCTGGGCGGCATGATTTATCCCGGGCCGGCCACCATGCTGAATGCGCTGAAGAATGAGACCCTGTTGACTGTACCCGACCTGTTGGATGAAGCGGCCACAGCGCCTGGCCGCAGCACGCGGGAGTGCATTGTTAACGGCGTGTTCGCAGCCCAGGTGGGCGCCCTGAACCAGTTCGTGCGCAACGCCGCGAAGAGCATGTCGGGCAAGCCGGGCATCGTCGTCACCGGCGGTGCGGCCCCTGAATTACTCCCGCTTCTGGATTTCGACCACATCCACGACCCCTGGCTGGTTTTTCGTGGAATGTTGGTGGGTTAATTCGCCGGGGGTGCAATTCGGGGTATCAAAAGGTGTTCGCACCGGGCCCAACATGGTTTAGAATACGCCTCCCACGCAGTACACGTGCCGGTATAGCTCAGTTGGTAGAGCAACTGATTTGTAATCAGTAGGTCCCGAGTTCGAATCTTGGTGCCGGCACCATCTTTTCAATAACTTACAGATTTTCATCGAAATATCTAGTCACTTTTTAGTCATAAATAAACCTGAAGTGTTTTTACTCGACATTGCTGCGTCATTGGCACGAAATACCGGTTGGGTAATGACCCCGATAAAAACCAACCGCTACCATAGTTGGTTTATTATGTGCATGGGACAAGGCAACCCCGTCGTCAACACTTTCGCCGATAAACGGGCATCCCGGTTTCTGCTGTAGCTGGCTTATTCTATCACCATCAATTAGCAGGTTTTGTCTGGCTATTTCAATAACGATTTCAGATAATCCGATCTGTGGTGGGAGTTGTGTTTCAATTATGCGAAGCGATTTGAACCTGATATTTGGTCCTTACCGGCTGAAAGTCGGCACGGGCCTGTGGCGACACGATAATGAGATTCGACTGCCGCCCAAAGAGATGGCCCTGCTGGAATTGCTTGCAGAAAACCGGGG
>Ga0316187_10000352_pt1 | contig 34846 bp, 33 predicted proteins | sample CroRivburrow1_MG_FD_204927 | JGI IMG/M metagenome (GOLD analysis project Ga0316187, IMG submission 204927) | Coastal sediment microbial communities from Maine, United States - Cross River worm burrow 1 | ecosystem: Environmental > Aquatic > Marine > Coastal > Sediment | place: USA: Maine... | reverse complement strand
TTACCGCTGCGCATGCGTTGTCACGAGGCGAACGCCCACGCCGTGGCCAGCTTTCTCGAAGCCCATGACAAGGTCGAGAAAGTACTTTATCCCGGTCTCGAATCGCACCCGCAACACGCGTTGGCGCAAACGCAGATGGATAACTTCTCCGGCATGATCAGTTTTCGCACTGCAAACCCCAAAGCCATCGCACAGCGCATGATGCGAAATCTCGAAGTCATCCATTACGCGGTATCGCTCGGACACCATCGCAGCCTGGTTTACCTGATGCAAACCGCGGATCTGATCGGTTCTTCGTATCGACTCGAGGGAGACGAATTCGACAAGTACCGCGACGTCGCCGGGGAGGGGATTTTTCGCCTCTCAATCGGGCTTGAAGATAGCGAGGATTTAATCAGGGACCTCGAGGCGGTATTAGCATGACCGGGCGTAAAGCCGATATGAGCGCTGCCGCCGCCGACCTTTGCGCCGAACTGCACAGCGCCGGCCTGGTAGTGCCTGAACGCGACAACCTGGAACAGTACCGCAAGGATGTTCGTGCGGGTTTCGACGGCTATGTACAGGCTGCACTGAATGCCTTCCGTGGTGAAATCAAAGATATCGAAGTGGCCGGCATTGCCTGCAAGCAGTTGACTCCAGAGCACTGGTCAAGCAGGGACGGGCGCTGTATCCAGTATGCCTACGGCGGTGGCTATGTCGGCGGCAGCTGTTACGAGGACCAGATCATCGCCGCCCCGCTCGCGCAACTATGCGAGGCCAGGATAGTCATGGTCGATTACCGCCTGTCACCCGAACATCCCTACCCCGCGCCACAGCAGGACATGCGCCAGGTTTACCCGGAGTTACTCGAGCATTATGGTGCGGCACGACTCGTCGTCTGCGGTGAATCCGCCGGCGCCAACCAGGCGCTCGGATTGATGCAGCATGTTCGCGACCTGGGACTCGCGATGCCGCGTTGCGCGGCATTGTTCTCACCCTGGTGCGATCTCAACAACCAGGGCGACAGCCATATTGTTAACGACGGGCGAGACCCAACCCTGAGCAATCTGTGGACTGATATTGCCGCCAGCTGGCACGCCAATGGTCAGGCGCTCGACGATCCCGGTATCTCCCCGCTATACGGTGATATGCACGACTTACCGCCGTGCATCATCACCACCGGTAGTCGGGACCTGTTGCTTAGTCAGTGCCTGCGACTGGCGCAGAAAATGCGCGCGGCCGGGGTCGCCTGCGACCTGCGCGTAAACGAAGGTATGTGGCATGTGTTCGAGTTTTACCCGATCCCCGAAGCCAGGCGGTCGATCGGCGAAGTCGCCGAATTTATCAAGGCTCACTGATTGGCCGCGATATCCCGGTTCACCCGGTAGTAGCTCGCCCCCCTGTACTTGACCCGTTGACCGGTATAGGCGTGTAGCGCCGGCAGCGCATGAAACGGTACCGCCGCGAGGTAGTGATGTTCGGCGTGATAAGGCATGTTCCAGGCGAGGAAATTAAGCCACGGCACGGTATAGGTGGTGCGCGAATTTTCGAGCATGTTATCGCTGAAGTCACAACCGCTGTGCTCGGCCAGCAGGTAGAGGCGCAACAAAGGCTGGCCGACCAGGGCGGGTAAAATCCAGTACCACCAGAGGAATCCGCTGGACGTGAGCAGGCTGATTAACAGCAGCAGCGCGTAACCGGCCAGGTGAAAACGCGCCTCGTTAATTATCATCCGGTGATGACGTTCTTCGATGTAAGCTGCTTCGACCCTGCCCCGTGCATGCTGCCAGATCGTTGTGCAGCTTTGCCACCAGACAGGCAAGCCGGTGACATACATCCAGTAACGTTTGCGCAGTAACGGTTTAGTATCGAGCAGCTCCGGGTCGAGCTCCGGATTCTGCGTGTGTCGGTGGTGAACATAATGGAATGCGCGAAAGTACTGGAAGGGCAGCATTAACAGGAAACCGATGGGGGCGGCCACCAGGTCATTCAGCCAACGGGTTTTAAAAACGGTGAAATGGATGGTTTCATGCAGCGCTGCAAACAGAAAGATCAGTATCGCGGCATACAGCGGCAGCGTAACCAGCACTAACAGGCTGCCATAGGTGAAATGCAGGCCAACACCGGCCAGAATCAACATCGCCAGGTGCGCGCCCAATTGCGCCAGTCCGCGTGCGTCCGAACGTTGCGTTAACTGTTTTAATACTTCGGCTGGGAGCTTGTAATCGTCTTTCTTGCTCATATCAGTGGAAAGGTCTCGATGACGCGATATTGTACGCCGTTTTCGATCTGGCGAACCTCGACCAGTGAAAATGCCTCAACTTTCCATGCTATCGGCGCGAAGCCTGGGCTGTCGGCAATGGCGCCGATTTTCCGCGCCACGGTGACATGCGGGTTGTAATGCCGTGCCTCGGGCCGGTAGTCGCACAACTGCAGGTGCTGCCCCAGTTGCTCATGCAGTTCCCGCAGAGCCGCCGGAATCTCCCGGCAACCCAGCCAGGCGACGCGGGGTTTTCTGAAATGCCCCTGTCGATCGATACTGATTTCGAAGGCTTCTGCCTCGACCAGGCGCGCCTGCTGTCGCAGGCAGTCAATCTTCCCAAAAAATACATTGCCGATGAAGTGCAGGGTCAGGTGCAGATTGTAATGCGGTACCCGTCGTGCCGGACGTTCGACGGTGATCGTGTTACTGGCACGATGTAACTCGGCGCGCAGCGCATCATCCGGCCATAGCGCGAAAAAGAGCCGAATATCTTTCTTTTCTCTCACGCCTCTACAAATGGCACATCCGGCACCCAGACATAACCATCGGCATCGATGATATGCGCTTCGCGTAACCCGTGATCCGGCTGGTCACGCGGACCATCCAGCAGTTTAAAGCCATGTTGTTGCGCGCGCGCAGCGGCAGCGTCGGGATCGCAGCCGTGCAGCCGCAATTCGACGCCGGTGCCACGTCGGGTTTCAACCAGGGTATCGGCGAGCAGTGCATGCTGGTCGTAAGTATGATCGGCGTGCACCATCCAGTTACTGCCGTAGCCGCGCAGAATCAACAAATCCTCGTCCTGGTGCAGAATGTCGGCCAGCAACACGTCGCGCTGGAAAACAAGTGCCCGCGGTAAATCGGGAGTCAGCAGGTTGACGGTAAACCCGGCCAGCGACTGACCGTAATCGGGTGCCGCCATGAATGGTTTGGTGCTACTTTTTTTCACTGGTAATTGAGCGTCCCGGCGGGATCCTTGAAGTAAAAATCCAGCGCAATGTCATCAATTTTTACGGTAATTTGCAACGCATCCGACAGATGCAGATGGTAATACCTTTTCACCAGGTCGAGACATTCGCGCCCGATGGCCTGCCTGACCTCGGCGCTACGCCCTTTGACAAACTCGATATCGAGATGAATAAACGCATTATCGGGATTGCCATCACCGATGTAACAGTGCTCGGCGACGCGCGCACGGCTCTTGCAGTTTTCGATTTTGATACCGCCGATGCGGTGCAGAGCCTGATGAATATCATCGAACAAGGCCCTGAAGTCCGGCAGTTCAGGCAGGTTTGTGGAATACTCGAGGACAATATGTGGCATCAATATTTCCATTCATTGGGAGCGGCAATAATAATCGCTAGCAGGCCGCGGAGCACTCATTTTATGACCTGCCTGTCTTAAGCCCTGCACTGGCTGATACTCCAGGCGCAAAATCCGAGTATCAGCATGAACAGCAGGATCATGTCTTTCCAGCCGAGACCTTCATACAGGTAGCCGGGCAGCCATGACCCCAGCGCGCCGCTGAAATAATAGATCGAAACATATAGCCCGTTGACGACGCCCTTGTGTTCCTGCGCCAGGTGATTGGCCAGCCCCGAGAGCAATGCGTGAATCAGGAAGAAGCCTGCAGCGAGGAAAAACATCATCACGATGAGTCCCTGCAGGGCGACGAAGAGCAGCATCACCAGGCCAAAGGCATGTATCGCCAACCCGAGAAACAGGCCCTTGCGCTCGTCACCCAGCCAACGACTGATCGACTCACTGAAAAACGATACCGGCGCTCCAATCAGGTATCCCAGGTAAAGCATTGATATCACCAGGGGCGTGGTATCCGGTTCCAGATCCTGTAAATGAAACGGGATAATATTCAGGATTCCGGAAAAGACGAAGAATATCGAGGCCAGCGACAGAAACATGAAGCGGTAATGACGATTAGCCAACACCCGCAAAATACCCTTCGCATCGAGGCGAGCAAAATTAATATCGGCGTCAGCGTCTACTTTTAGCAGTAATATCAATGGCAGCAATTGCATCACCCCCATGACCACGAAAGCTGTTCGCCAGTCGAACGAACTGGCAAAGAGACCGCCCACTAACCTGCCGCTGAAGCCGCCTAAAATGGTCGCTCCGATGTAAAACCCCATCGCCCGGCGTACCATGGCTGCCGGCACCATGCTCGCGCAATAGGTCATCAACGCGGTAAATATGGCTGGCAGCAGCAAGCCCTGGCACAGGCGCAGCACGATCAGCTGCCAGAATTCGTCGACAAAATAAAAACACAGTTGATCGAGGGCAAGCAGACTGAGCGCGACTGTCAGCATCAGGCGGGCGGGAATGGCCTGCAGGAAATATCCATACAGCGCCGGCGCAAATGCCAGCGGTAACATCGCCGCGGTCATCAGCAGTCCGGCCTCCCCCGCCGAAACGTCGAAGTTAGCCGCCAGCAAGGGCAGCATCGGTTGTGGGATGTACAGCGTGCTGAACGAAATGATGGTTGCGATCAGCGCTACGACCAGGTTACGCGTCAAAAGCATTGTTCGGTCACAGGCTAGGCCGCGGGGAATATCTGTTTGAAGGTAAAAGCCTCTGCACCAGGGCCGTTAAGACGCAGGTACTGCAGGCGCTCGTCAGCTTGCACGATAGTCGGAACGGTCCCGGCAGGTATCCACCATAATACCGAGTAAGCTTCGAGCATACGATCGAACCATTGCTTGCGCAGCGCCATCACTTCGTTGTGAGCCGAACGGTACACATAGTTATGCAACGATTCGACATCTGTCCATACGCTCATATTGACCAGGGAATCGGAACCGAAATGATCGATAGCAGTGGCATCACCAGCGTCAGTCTGTAAACGCCAGACAAAACCTGGCGATTCATCGGCGAGCGCATTGATGTCTTCGAGGCGGGCGACGAAATCAGCTAGTTCAGGGGCATCAATCGCGAATTTCATTTTCGCGAGATTGAGTTGGGCTAGATGATATGCGGACACTGCAGGACCTCGCTATGGATTTCCTGCCATCATAGCAACTAGCTTCGTTATGCAGGAAGTCTGTCATACCGTATTCATGAATTTGTTTGCAACTGTATTTTGTAGGATCCCGCCTTCAACACACTACTCTCCGGAAAAGCTACTGATTGCAGGTTCACTGTCGTCCAGAGGCTACCTCGGGAGTAAGCCCGCAAAAGGCGCTCCCAAACGGCAAAAGGCGCCGTTTGGCCCATCCATGGGATCGCTTGGAGCTCGACATCCATGTCTCGCTACACTTTTTCGGGCTTACCCCCAAGGTAGCCACCAACCACTGTCAGGGGAACCCGGTGAATGCTATCCAAATCTAAGTCTGCACAATTCGAAATGGAAATGTAGTGGTGATTTTCAAACTGACCTCCGGGCAGTGACGTTTTTCTCCGGTAAGGAGTGTGGGCAAGTGGGGATCTACCAAGGCGCCGATATGGCGAGATCTCTGCTTCCGTGGTGCTGGTTCGCAAGGTATTCTGCAGGCTTCGACGATATAAAGGACGACAATGGAACTCTGGATTCCATTAACCATCGCAGCGGCGTTTTTTCAAAACATCCGTTCGGCAATGCAAAAGCACCTCAAGGGTAAACTCTCCACCCTTGGGGCCGCCTACGTACGTTTTGTTTACGCCTGGCCGATCGCACTGATTTATTTTTTCGTCGTGATCTATACCGAAGGGCAGCCGCTACCCGCTTTTTCTGCCGATTTTCTGCTCTATGCACTGCTCGGCGGTATATGCCAGATAATGTTCACAATTTTTCTACTCTGGCTGTTTTCATTCCATAACTTTGCGGTCGGAACCACTATTTCGAAACTGGAGACCGTAATGGTTGCTGTTTTCGGCCTGATTTTGCTGGGTGATAAAATAACGCCACCGATTATCGCCGCGATCACGATGAGTTCAACCGGGCTGGTCATTCTCAGCGCCGGACAGGCAAAGCTCAGCGCCAGCAACCTGATCAAGGGTTTATGGCGACTACCAACCCTGATCGGTCTGGCCTGCGCAGCCTGGCTCGGCATGAGCGTGGTTCTGTTCCGCGCGGCTTCACTCTCACTCGGGGTCGATAACTATCTGGTGGCTGCATCCTTCACGCTGCTGATCGTGCTCATCCTGCAAATCGCAATGATGGGGATTCTACTCGCGGTACGCGAACCTGATCAGCTGAGAAAGATGCTGATTCACTGGCGTCCGGCAGCGCTGGTTGGCATTAGCGGAGGACTGGCATCAATCGGCTGGTTCAGTGCATTTACCCTGCAGAACGCCACCTATGTGCGCGCACTGGGACAAATTGAACTGCTCTTCACCTTCGTGGTAACCCTGCTGGTTTTCAGAGAGAAGGTTTCGCTAAAGGAAACCGCTGGTATCGCCCTGATCGCGATATCGATTATTCTTATCCTGCTAGCCGATTAGCAACCGCAGTGCCACAATCCGTGCAGCTGGCGCTGCCTCCCATATCGCGGGTCAGGTGGTCGTGCTCGCGAATGACATCCTCGATCGCGGTAACGATAGCGTCATGCGCATCCTGGTGCCCAAGGTGCTGCAGCATCATCGCCGCTGACCAGATTTGTCCGATCGGGTTGGCGATCCCCTGTCCGGCAATATCGGGCGCCGAGCCATGCACCGGTTCAAACATCGAAGGGAAGTCACGCTCCGGATTGATGTTGGCCGATGGTGCTATACCGATAGTTCCGGTGACACCCGGACCCAGATCCGACAGGATATCGCCAAACAGGTTGGAACCTACGACGACATCGAAGATCTCGGGTTTATTGACGAAGTGCGAGACCAGGATGTCGATATGGTACTTATCCATCTCGATATCCGGATAGTTTTCCGCCATGGCCGCGGCGCGCTCGTCCCAGTAAGGCATGGTATGGATGATACCGTTGGACTTGGTGGCCGAGGTCAGCCGTTTGCGCGGTCGTGACCTGGCGAGTTCGAAGGCGTATTTAAGCACGCGGTCGGTACCCTTGCGGGTAAAAATCGACTGCTGCATCGCCATCTCGTCGTCGGTGCCGGCAAACATGCGGCCGCCGACGTTGGAGTACTCGCCTTCGCAGTTTTCGCGCACCACGTAGAAATCGATATCGCCGGCCTGCTTGCCTGCCAGCGGGCATTGCATACCTTCGAACAAGCGTACCGGTCTGAGATTGATGTACTGCTGAAATTCACGCCGAATCGGGATTAACAAACCCCATAACGAAACGTGATCGAGCACGGTGGGAAATCCGACCGCACCGAGAAAAATTGCATCAAATGCTGATAACTGCTCGATGCCATCCGGCGGCATCATCGCACCGGTTTCGAGATAGCGTTCGCAACTCCAGTCGAAGTGTTCGAATTCGAAACTGATATCATATCGTGGCGCGAGGGTTTCGAGCACCTTGAGCCCCTCGGGAACGACCTCCATGCCAATCCCGTCACCGGGAATGACAGCAATACGATATTTGGAACCAGGCATTAAATCTTCTTCTCTTTCGTCATGCCCGCGAAAGCGGGCATCTTGTAAATCATGTCGATAATTGTCTGGAGATTCCCGCTTTCGCGGCGGTCCGACGAATCGGAATGACACTCGCGCCTAGCCGCCGAGGAACAGTTCGCCGACCTTGGGATTCTTCAACAGGTCATCACCCTTGCCGGCAATCGCCAGCACACCAGAAACCAGTACATAGCCGATGTCGGCAAATTCGAGGCCTTTCTTGGCGTTTTGTTCCACCATGATAATGGTTTTGCCCTCGTTATTTTGCAGATCATCGAGGATTTCGAACACCATGTCGATGAAACGTGGTTCGAGTCCGATAGAGGGTTCATCCACCAGCAGAATCTCGGGGTTCATCACCAGCGCGCGTGAGATTTCCAGCAGCCGCCGTTCACCCCCGGACAGAACGCCGGCCTTGTGTTTGCGCCGCGCTGCGAGACGCGAGTACTTGTCGAAAACCTGTTCGGCGGCGAGCTTGGCCTCCTGCGGTTTATCCTTCAGAAAGCCACCCATCCACAGGTTCTCTTCCACCGTCATGTTAGGAAATATCGATTTGTCCTGCAGGATATAGGCGATGCCCGCCTTGGCCAGTTTCTGGTTTGGGGTCATGCGGGTAACGTCTACCTTGTCGCTCCCCGAACCAATTTCGATGGCACCGGAAAAAATTCGGTTAAAGCCGAAAATCGCATGCAGGATGGTAGACTTGCCGGCGCCGTTGGGGCCAATCAGGCACAGCGACTGCCCCTTGCCCACGCGCAGGTCGAAATCGTGCAGGATTTCCATCTGCCCGTAACCGGCCACCAGGTTCCTGATCGAGACAAACGACTCGTTGCCGGCGAGTTCATCCAGCTGTTCGAGGCTGATGTCTTCCGCAATCGCCGCCGCCTGGCGGGTGACTTCCTCGACCGATATGACCGAATCGACACCGCCGCCATGGTAACCGCGTGTTTTTTCGCCATCAGACATTAGTGCGCCCCCAGGTAAGCATCGATCACGCGTTGATCATTCTGGATTTCGTCCGGGGTGCCCTCGGCCAGCATTTCCCCATGGGCCAGACAATAAATAGTCTCTGCCATATTCATGATCACACGCATGTTGTGCTCGATTACGAACAGGGTAATACCAAACTCGGTATTGGCGCGCCGCAGTCGATCGATCAGACCATTGATCAGGGTCGGATTGATGCCGGCGGTCGGCTCATCGAGCAACAGGCAGGTCGGTTCATTCATCAATGCCATCGCAAATTCGAGCAACTTCTGCTGACCGAAAGACAGGTCGCCGCTTTTCAGCATTCGTTTTTCGTAGAGCCCGACAAACTCGAGCAAATGATCGGCTCTTTCGTAATCTTCCTTAGTGTAGGTTTTCAGTGCATCCCAGATACTCATCTTGCGATGCGGCAGCGAGATCAGCATATTCTCGACACCGTTCATCGCGCCGTAGATACGGGTCTGCTGGAAGGTGCGCAGTAGTCCACGACGGGCAATCTGCTGCACCGGAAAACTCGAAATCTCCTCGCCTTCAAACTGGATCGAACCTTCGTCAATCGGGTGATAGCCGACGATCGAGTTGAATAATGTGGTCTTGCCCGAGCCATTGGGACCGATCAACCCGGTGATGGTACCGGCTTTGACCTTCATCGAGACATCCTTGTTCGCCACCACGCCACCAAAGGACTTGGACACCCTGCGTATGTCTATAATTGCGGTCATTCGGTTTCTCCCGCAGTTTTTTCTTCCACCTTGATGCCAAACAGGTGCGGGTGTTTATGCATTAACCAGCCCATCACGCCATCCTGGAAATAAACCACGGTGACCACGATAAGCGCACCAAGCGCAACCCATTGCCAGCCGAGAAAATAATTCCAGGTCACCTCCTTGATCACGTGAAACAATATCGCACCAATAACAGGCCCCCATAGAGTGCCCTTGCCGCCGAGCAGCACGCAGACCACCATGAAAATACCCAAATTGATGGTCTGGTAGGCAGATTCGAGCGGTTCAAAATGAATCAACTGAAAGGCCGAAATACCGCCGGCCATGCCGACAAAAAAAGCGGCCATCGCCCAGGTGTAGAGCTTATAGCGCAGCGTATGGATACCCATTGCATCGGCCTTTTCCTCATCGTCGCGAATCGCGTTGATCGCGGCGCCAAATCGAGTGCCGTAAAGCCACTTTACGAAAACAAAAACGCCGACACCGACCGCCGCAAACAGAAAGTAAAAGAAAATCTTACCGGTATCGAGATCACCGGGATACACCGGCAATGCAATACCCTGTCCGCCGCCAACCCAGTCCCAGTTGGATACCAGTTCACCGGCGGCGATGGCCACACCGAGCGTACCGATCGCGAAATAGGGTCCACGCAAACCAAAAGTGAGGTAGCCGATTATTACCGCGGTAAGGGAACAGAAAAGACCGGCCCCTAAGACACCGAGAAACAACCCGCCAAAATACTGCGCATCGGTAAATTTATAGATGCCGCCACCCGCGGCATTGGTGTAATCACCGACATCGTAGACCAGCCCGATACAGATTAACGACGCGACGTACATACCGGTACCGTAAAAGAAAATATTACCGAGCGAGTTATAACCCATTTGCCCGCCGGTCATATCCCAGGTCAACGCAACGATAATCATCAGCCACAGGGTTGCCAGCTGGGTGCCAAAATCGGGGAAGGCAAAAGGGGCAACAAAGGTAAAAGCCAGTATCAGCGAATACAAAACTGTTTTGTTTTTAGTCATTGTCGTCGCCTACTTCAGTACCTGTCGGTTACGCCGCTGCTGAATCAGGCGAAACAGTAACACCAGGAGTAACAGCAGCACCGCGATCGCCTGCTGATAACCGATACCGAAGATATGCGCACCATATTGCTCCGCGGCACCGATACCTAAACCTGCCGCGATGACGCCTGGCAGATTACCAAGGCCGGCGGCCGTGACGATAACAAAAGCACGAATCGAGTAGGCAATGCCGTAAAACGGCTGAATCACCCACACCATTACGATGATAGCCCCGGCGGCGCCACAGATGGCCGAATTCAGTGAAAAGGTAAATGCATAAACCTTTTCGGTGTCGATACCCATCACCCGTGCGGCGCGGGCATCCTGCGCAGTCGCTCGAATCGCCTGGCCCATGCGGCTGGATTTCATAAAAATAATAACGCCTGTCGCCAATACCGCGGCCATCAATACGCCTATCAATTTAGCGATCGGCAGGTCGATAAGTCCGTCGGCAAAATGCAGCGTGGGGTAGCCGAGATCGACACTTTGCGTATCCGAGCCGAACAGCAAATTGAGAATTTGCGCAATCATGATCGCGAGACCGAAGGTCGCCAGTAACGAAGTGAACAGATCGCGTTCGATGACGCGCGAAATGACCAGTTTATAGACTACCCAACCGATGCCCCACATCACCACGAAGGCTACCGGAACACCCAGCAAGGCAGGAAATCCATGCTGTACCAGCCACCAGGAAACATAGCCACCACAGATAACAAGATCACCCTGGGCCAGGTTCTTTACATTCATTACACCCCAGACCAGGGCGAGGCCGTAGGCGGCGAGTGCAAACAGCGCCCCGACCATGATTCCATCGAGAATTATTTTCAAATTCACGATCGGAAATTCGAACAGAAGACCGATATTGGCGAGGATTTGATCCATAGGCTATTCCCGGTTAAAACGTAAGCAGGACGCCCTATGGCGCCCTGCTTTCAACCCGAACTACTATTTACGTGGCCAGTTCAGCTTGTGCGATGCAAACTCCGACGGAGCAACCACGTTGTATTTGCCGTTCTGGATCTGGCGCAACACCATCGGCTTGGCGATGTTGTTACCCGCAGGCGAGAACTTGATGGGACCATAAAAAGTCTGCATATCGGTTGCTGCGATCGCGTCCCGCAATTTCTCCTTGTCAAGTGACCCGGCTCGCTCGAAAGCATCCTTGAAGACATAAACCGCTGCGCTTGCCTGCGCAGTCTGGTATGGAACCTTCTTGTCTGCGTACTCGGGGTAGGCTGTCTTGAAACCCGTTTCATACTGCGCCGCGGTACCGAATAACTTGTCTTTGTATGCCAGGGTTTCGGACCACTGCGTGGAACAAAGGAGATCATTGGCCGCAACACCGAACTTGCCGGTAACGTCCGCCGCTTCACAGTGGGTAAGGGCGATCATCGGCACCTTGATGTTTTGTTCACCAATTTGACGCACGGCAGTTGCCGCACCCTTGGAGTGACCACTGACGATGAGCAGGTCGGGCTTGAGCAGTTTAACCTTGGTCAAAATGGCGCTCATATCCGACAGGTCACGGGGCAGCTTCTCGTCGATGACGACCTTCATACCTAGTTTGGCAGCGTCTTCTGAAACACCAGCGCGGATATCGAGCGAGAAAGGATCGTTTTCGACAGCGATGGCCACTTTAATTGATGATACGGAGCGACCGCTTTCCTTCGCCTTTTCGGCAGCAAGCGTAACGGCCGAGGCCAGGTACTGCTCAGAAGTTGAAAGCACTGCGAACAGGTACTTGTAGCCCTTGTTGAACAACGAGCGTGAGGCACCCTCGGCTTCGATCATTGGAATCTGGTACTTTTCGGTGACCGGGGCGATTGCCTTGGTCAAGCCGGAAGAATACGGTCCCAGCATGTACTGCACCTTGTCCTGGCTGATCAGGCGTTCAGCCAGCGTCGCGCCACGATCGCCCTTGGATTCGTCATCGTAATAGATAACCCTGAAGTTGTAGCACTTATCGCCGATCTTGACGCCACCGTCTTCCTTTATCTTGGTAATCGCGTACTCGTAGCCGTTCTTGGCATGCACACCATTGGTAGCGTACTTGCCGGTCAGAGATATAGCCGAACCGATCACTATCTCACCACAGTCCGCGGCGAGACCGCTCTGGGAAAATAACAAGGTAGTTGCTGCCATCAGTGTCGATAGCATGGATAGTTTCTTCATGATGCTCCTCCGAGTGTCGAGCTGCAGAAATTAACTGCGTTTTTATAATTGAACCGCGATTCTATGCTCTCTGCACGCGCATCGCAAGCCAGTATGAAGCATATAACCACAGGCTTTCAGCGGTCTTAATGGATCAGATCAGTTCGTCTTCGCGATCGTCGGTTTCACCGTAACGGCTCAGCGCCGGGGCTTTTAAGCCCTCGTACAACTGTGCCAGGTTGGCATTTACCAGCTTACCCTGTTGCTCGAACAGGCTATTACCGCGCAGGTCGCTTTCGACGATGAAGGGACCGAAATTTTCCACTTCGAAAACCCACATCGCCTGCGCATTACCCAGTTCCTCGAGCCAGTGCACGGCCTTGACAGCTTTAATACCGCGTCCCAGCAGCGCACCGGTGCCATAGCCCACCGTGGTCAGGTAGATCGCACCGGCCGGCACCAGGATGTCTCGATAGTCCTCGACCGACATGCCGCCTTTGCCGATAATTATCTTCGCGCCCGATTTCTCCAGCCAGGCCGCCATCCATTTCGAGAAGCGAAAACTCGCGGTGGCGGTAACGCCACCAATGTTGTAGCTACCATCGTCCTCGATCGCGGCGGCGGGTGAACAATGGAAATTGACGTTACTGAGCTCGGTTATGCCTTTGGGCAGGTCGCTGCCTTCATCGAGTACTTTTTTATAAACCCCTTCGCGCCCGGTGTACACCAGGCCATCGAGGTACACAACCGTACCGATCTCGAGCGGCTGTAAATCCTCCGGCGTAACCGGAAGTTTCAGGCGGACGCTGTTGTGTCCGTATTTTTCGCTGGCCATTCTACCGTCTCTCTGCGCATATAAGGGGTGAACCACTCGGGATCGTGGCGGAATTCGCAACTGCCGTCGGCACTGATACGCACCGTGGCGCGGCGCGATGACAGGCAAAAGGCATGTACGCTCATCGGCATGCCGCCGGTGTGGGTAAAACCCACCTCGATATGACAGTCTGCAACCATCGCATTGCCGACAAAACCCATCGCACCCATACCGATACTATTGCCGAGTTTCTTCAGTTCGAGCTCGAGCTCTGCGACTTTGGCATCGGGATTGCGATTACCGACCGTGCGCAGGCAGGCGGCCTGCTTGCCGAGCACCATGGTGGTGTCCTTGGAACCACCGAGACCGATGCCAATGATGGCGGGTTGACAGGCAAGGCCACGCTTACCAAACGACACCAGGGTATCGAGGAAAAAACGCTTGATGCCGTCGATGCCATCGCCGGGGAAGAGCATGCGGTAATCGGTACCGAACAACCCGCCCTTGTGCACGGTGGTGATATCGATCCAGTCGACATCGGGCTCGAAGCTCCAGTCGATCTCGGGAGAGTTGATACCGACATTGTTGTTGTGGTCGGTGCGCCACAGCGGATGGACCCGGTTCGGGCGCAATGGAATATCATGAGTAGCTTTGGCAGTGGCGCTGCGCAACGCGCGTTCGAGCCCGGTAAATCCGTCGCGCAGACGGGCATTATTGCCAACCTTGACGTAATACCGAGGCAAGCCGGTATCGGCGCACATCGGGCGTCGATCTTCACTCGCGGCATTCCAGTTATCCATCATGGTTTGCAATACGAAACAGGAGAGTTCACCCTCTTCCCACTTCGCCATATCTTCTATGCCCTGCCGGTAGTCCGGCGGAATATCGATTGCCGCATTCGACATAATCTGTCGCGCGGCGTTTTCTATGGTTTCATAATCAATCATGTCAGATCAGGGATTCACCCGGTTTTACGATAGAGAAATCGACCGCCTGGCGTTCAACCTTTACCTCGTCGCGGTCGCGGTAGGCAATAGTAAAGTAAGAATCCTCGAGGCTGCCGACCTCGGGATAATCTTCGCGGTAGTGTGCACCGCGTGAATTTTCGCGCGACAGGGCCGCCGCCGCAATAACATCGGAGACCTCGATCAGGCTGTGCAGGTTGAGCCAGTCATGCCAGCTCAGGTTGAACACCCGGTTGTTATCGCCGAGACCGGTAGCCAGTAGTTCCATTTTCAGCGACGCCAGCTCAGCCTGGGACTGCGCGATACCACTCGCGTCGCGCAACACGCCGACGCCATCCCACATCAGGTCCAGCAGGCGATCTCGCAGCGCATTGATATCACCAACGGGTTGCGCAAACGGTATCATCGCCTGCTCGATGGCCGCTTCGATAACGCTACTGTCGGGATCGATGCAGTAATCCTGCCGGCCTGCCTGCGCGGCCATTTCATCACCGGCGATGCCACCGAATACGGTGGAGTTGGCGACCCCGTTACCACCGAGACGATTGGCGCCATGAGCACCCCCGGCATCTTCACCGGCGACAAACAGACCTTCAAGACCGGTACGCGTATCTGGCGTCACCACGACACCACCCATCAGGTAATGCGCGGTCGGCACCACTTCGACATGGCCACCGGCGAGATCGAAACCACAATCGGCACAACGTTTGACCATACCCGGAAATTTTTGCGCTACCAGTTCGGCTCCCAGATGGCTCATCGAGATATAAACCCCACCATTCGGGGTGGTTCGACCGGCACGCATTTCGGCATAGATAGCCCGGCTGACAATATCGCGCGTGGCGCGTTCACCGTCAACATCGTAATTACTCATGAAACGCTCGCCGTCACCATCGAGCAGGTAACCACCGGCACCGCGCAGGCCTTCTTCGAGCACGGTGCCGGTCATGCGCGTATCGCGACCTGCCAGCAGCCCGGTGGGGTGAAACTGCACCATCTCCATATCGCGCAAACCGAGCCCGAGTCGCAGGGCCATCGCCAGTCCATCCATCGACTTGTCGCCCGAGGGCGTATGGTAGCGATACATGGTGGGTCCGCCGCCGGTCGCCATGAGCACGGTTTTCGCCTGCACCACGCGAAACTCACCGCTGCGCATATCGACCATCAATACCCCGGCGAGTGCGGCACCGTCGCGCGATGGCAGCAACGCGATGGCGCGATGTTCTTCCATCAACCGCACTGGCAGGGCACGCACCTGCTCCATCAGGCGACTGATAATTTCGATCCCGGTCAGGTCGCCTTTATGCACCGTGCGGTCGAAGGTCTGCCCGGCAAACGCCTTGTGATGCAGCGAGCCGTCGTCGTTACGGTCAAAAAAGCAGCCCAGTTCATTTTCCAGTTCCTGTACCCGGATCACCGCGGTTTCGCACAGGCGCATCGCCATAGCCTGGTCGGGCAGCCACTTGCCGCCATTGATGGTATCCATGAAATGACGTTCGACCGAGTCGCCTGGACTCAGCGCGACGTTGTAACCACCCTGCACCATGCGCGTACAGCCGCATTTGCCGAGCAGACCCTTGATCGCAATGGTGATATCGAGATCCGGATTGGCCTTGCTCGCGTGTAGCGCGGCGAACAGGCCGGCACCGCCACTGCCAAGGATTAAAACGTCGGTTTTCAGGGTTTGAAATTCCATTAGAAAGCCCGTAACAGGAATCCGCAGGCGACAAAAAATGCCGCTGCAACCGCGATCGCAGCGTAGTTTTTATGCCGATTGCTCCACGGCATGTTTTCCAGCGCCAGCAGACGCAAGCCCCCGAAAAAGTGTACCGAGAGCAGAAACACGAGACCGAACTCGGCAAATTTCACCAACGGCAATTCGCTCCAGTGCAAAAATCGATCGAGCGCGGCTTCCCCCTGCAGTGACAATCCGAGCACGTAAAAATGAAACGGCAGGAATAGCGCCAGCCCCAGCCCGGAAACACGGTGCAGTAAAAATGCCAGGTATAACGGCTGGCGTCGATGCGCTTTCATGACGTACCCACCAGCGCCGCTATCGCGCGAGCACCGGCGCCCAGTAGTCCGGCAAAACAAAGCCAGCTCAGGCCAGACAACACCAGGCCACGTAACTGCAGCCATTCACGCATGATATTGCGCAAACCAATGGCGGCATGCACTGACACCGCTAACACGAACACGGCATAGCTGCTACCCCAGAACAGGCTGCCCCGGGTGCGCCCGAGGATTTCAGCAGCGTCGAGCCCACCCTGAATAGCGTAAATCATCAGCCCGAGATGCAACAGCACCAGTGGCGCCATGATGGCGGCACTGATGCGCTGGGCGAGATAAAGTCGAATTTCAACCATGGCGCTGGCGGTAATGCCGCTTAAGAAAATCGAGGGCAGTCATGCGTTTAAGGCCGGCAATCGACGCGGTTGGATTGAGTTCGTTGGGGCAATAGGTGGCACAGCCCTGCTGCGAGTGGCATAGATGACAGCCGGCGTCGCCCGCAACGGCCTGGAGGCGCTTATCCTGGGCGCTATCACGCTCATCATTCTGCAAACTCCAGGCGCGGTTGAGCGCGGCCGGGCCGAGATAGTCCCGGTTCCAGGCGACCACGTCGCAGGACGCGTAACAGATGCCACAGTTGATGCACTCGATGGCCGCATCGACGGCCTGGCGTGCGCTGGACCGCGGAGAAATGCCCGCCACCTTGTCGTTACGCGAGGTAGAGCCGCTGAAATGCCCCTCCGCCTGCTTCCATTTTTCGAAAAAATCGCTCATGTCACAGACCAGATCCTTGATCACCGGCAGGTTGCGCAACGGCTCGATAGTAATATGCCGGTCGTGCATGACCTTGTTGACGTGAGTGCGACATGTCCAGCGCGGAATCCCGTTGACCATCATCGCGCAGGAACCACACATGCCTACGCGGCAGGCAAAGCGATAACTCAGGCTGGTATCGAGGTGACGCTGGATCCAGGTGACCACGTCGAGAATGGTCTGACTAGGCTGCTGCGGGACTTCGAAATTCTGCAGTTCGCCACTTTCAGCACTACCGCGCCATACGCTGACCGAAATCGTTTGCGAGTCTGAATCTGACATCAACGTATAATATTACGTTAATTAATTTTATGAAATTGAATTTAATTTGATATAATGTTTAGTTAATTTAACACTAACTTTGGAAATGAATTTACGCCAACTGCGTTCGCTGGTCACGATCCTGGATAGCGGGAGTTTCGCCGCGGCCGGCGATCGCATCGGTCTGAGTCATGCGGCAATCAGCGTGCAGATGCAGCAACTCGAAACCACGCTTGGCGTCGATTTGTTTGATCGTAGCACCCGACCGGCAAGGCTGACCACGACAGGAGTACGCATCGCGCATCTCGCGGGTGAAGTACTCGCCAAAATCGAAAATATCCGCCAGGAAGCAAGCGGCGCCAAAACGACCGGATCGGTATCGATAGGCTTCATTCCCACCAGCGTGCACAATTTGTTACCGCGGGTTCTCGACGCCTTGCGCCAGCAGTTTCCCGAGCTACAGGTTAGCGTCAAATCCGGATTATCAAGTGAACTGGCCGCCGCGGTGGTAGGGCGTGAACTGGATTATGCGCTGGTGACAACACCGATTATCGAGATTCCGGAACTCGATATCACCGTGATTGCCTCCGAACCTTTTTACGTCATCGGACCCGCCGGAATCGAAGTCGAGTCCGATGCGGAACTACTCCGTTCGATGCCCTACATCGCCTTTAACAAACGTACCTGGGTGGGTCAGCATATCGCCGCCAGGCTACAGCAACGTGGCATTCACGTCACCGAATCGATCGAAATTGACTCTCTCGAAGCGATAGAAAACCTGGTCGCCGACGGTTTCGGCGTTTCCGTCGTGCCGCGCCGCTTACATGCCAGCCTGGAACCCGGCAAACTGCTACAAATCCCCTTCGGTAATCCGATCGACACGCGTCAGCTAACGTTGATTCAGCATATGGGCAGATCGCCTTCACGCTTCGATACCGCGATCAAGTCCATTTTCCTCGATCTACCGAAGGCCTGATGGCCAGTAAAACCGTCTGCCAGTATCTGCTGCGCCACGATTACAGGGCTACCGCAATCCGGTAAGCGTCAAGCAGTGCGGCATGCACGGAGCGACTGCTGACGGCGTCGCCGACGCGGTACAGTAAGTAGCCGCCTTCATCGTTTACGCGATAAGGTTGGGGTTCGGTTCTGATTAAAGCGTCAATATCGGTGACGCCCCGGTTGGCGGCGCCCTCCTTCAGTTCCCGGAAAACCTCGTCAAGCGGAAACGTACCGCGCTCGACCACTACCTGGTCGGTTTCGATTTCGACTGGCTCGTCGGTCAAATCGTTCGTCAGGGTGGCGACCAGGCCCTCAGCCTCGCGGCGAACGGATTTCAACACCAGGTCAGGCCGGGTCTGCACCCGTTTGAGATAAAGTTGCTTGCGGTGCGAGGCCCGTTCGGCATAGCCCATGTCGGCACCGACACGGTCGTCGATGACAGCGAGCGTTACCGTCGATCCCTCGCTGGCGAGATGCTCGGCGCAGGACAGGGCTTCATGTCGGCCGGTGCCATCGTAAACCAGCACACGCGGTTCAGCCTTAACATCCCCGCTCAGAATATCCCAGACACTGCAGCAATTTTGTTCCCCATCCAGGTCACCGAAGTTCGGTAAGCCGCCGCTGGCAACGATCACGACATCGGGCTTGTACTCGAGCACAGCCGCGCCATCGGCATAGGTGTTGTAATGCACCTGCACGCCGAGGTGTTCGAGCTCGGCGATACGCCAGTCGACGATGGAAATCATGTCACGGCGCCAGTCGGCGCGCGCGGCTAACAGCAGCTGGCCGCCCAGTTGCGGGGTGGCTTCGAGCAGCGTAACCCGGTGACCTCGCTCGGCAGCGACACGAGCAGCTTCCATCCCGGCCGGCCCGCCGCCAACCACAACCACGTGCCTGATGTCACCTGTGGTCGGTTCGATAACCTGCGGCAAAACGGTTTCCCGTCCAGCCGCGACATTGTGGACACAGGACGGTTTCTTGTACATGCAATGCGACGCGCCGAAACAGGGGCGGATTCGATCTTCTTCACCACGCATGATCTTGTTGACGATTTGCGGATCTGCAATATGCGCGCGCGTCATCGCCACCATGTCGAGAATGCCCTCGCGAATCGCATAGCGCGCCGTGGCGACATCGGTGATGCGCGCGGCATGAAATACCGGCAGCGACACGGCCTGTTTAACCGCCGCAACCCGCGGCAGGAATGGCGCCAGCGGTTCGGTCATACCGGGCATATTTTTTTCAGCCAGCGCGAGCTCGGTATCCATACGCCCGGCCACGCAGTTCAGAAAGTCGATAGCGCCCTCGCGTTCCATCAACTGCGCAATGGCGAGCGCGTCTTCGGCGGACAAACCACCCCGATCTTCGTAAATCGACATGCGCATGCCGACCAGGAAGTTAGCGCCGACATTTTTCCGAATCTCCTCGTGCACCATCAACGCGAAACGCGCGCGATTCTCGATACTGCCGCCGTACTTGTCGCTACGCCGATTGATGTCGGGGGAAAAGAACTGTCCGATAAGGTGGGCGCCGGCGTGTGTTTCCAGACCATCGAGACCGCCTTCATAACAGCGTCGCGCGGCCTGGCCGAAGGCCTTGACGATGCGCCTGATATCGTCTTCGTCGATTTCACGCGGAATGCTGCGATGCAGAGTCTCGCGTACCGAGGTCGGCGCCAGCGTCGGCAGCCAGTTATCCGCGGTAGGATCGCCCCTGCGCCCCAGGTGCGTGATCTGGCACATCAGGGCCGCGCCCTGGGCGTGGATACGCTCGGAGAATTGCTGGAAATACGGGATAATCCGATCATCGTCCACACGCAGCTGATCGAAGGTGGAAGGCGAATCTGGCGCCACGTTCGACGACCCGCCAAACATGGTCAGGGCGAGTCCGCCCTTCGCTTTTTCTTCGTGGTAGCGCTGGTAGCGTTCACCCGGCATCGCATCGTCATCCATGCCGCTGGCGTGACTGGTGCTCATAATCCGGTTCTTCAGGGTCAGATGCCCGATCTTCAGTGGCTGGAATAGCGGGTCGCGTTTTAACTTGTCGTCATCGATGGTTGTCATGGGCTCAACCCGGTATCAGGACTTCCGCAACATCGTATCTCAAGCAAACAGAAAGTCTAGCCATGGCCATTATTATGCTTGCAGTCGCTTTAGCGCAGCGCAGAATGAAGCAGCGGTTCCCGTGGGAACCGCTGCGACTGCAACTTACTCATAACGGCTCAGGACTTTGGCGTATACCAGATAGGAGAAGTGTACGCGCGTTCCTGGGTTGCGGTCGGTGCGCCTTCGGGCAAATCCACGCCAAATCTGAAGGCGTCATAGGTGCTCCAGCGTGGGGTTGGTATCTCAAGCACCCTGGCGTAGTAGAACGCCTTCTGCTTTGCATCGAAATCCGGGTCGGTCCATACCGTACCCAGTTCGGCTGCACCGATGCTGTTGATCCAGTTCGCGTTTGCGACATCGACGGTATTGCCGACTGGCGGCAGTTTGCCATCGACGATGGCTCGCTCACCTGCCCAGGCAACGTCATAGACTTGTTCGCGGGTCTTACCATCGTCATCCAGCCAGCCTTTGACGATCTGGATCCGATCCAGGTTCGCGCCCTCGGGATCACGCAGTGAGTAAACCATGAAACTGGGCGCTTGTGCATCTTCCGGCTTGACCCGCAGGTCACCGCCCATCGGCACGCCTTTTTCATAGCCCAGTCGAACCGGCATACGTGAATTCAAATCCTGCGCGGTGAAATCCCAGCCACCAAATAACCTGACACTCATGCGCGGGCCGGTGGTGCCATAGACTTCCTTGCGTTGCATCGCATCGAAAATCGCCTCGCGGGTATTTTCCGTCGCCCATACCGCGCCGAGGCCGGAAGCAACCATTTGCCACCCCATGATTTTGCCATTTTCATTTTCCATGAACGGGTGACTCATCCTGTTGGCCTTGGGTTCGTATCCACTGTGTTTGCCGAAAAAGTTATCTTCTTCTGCTGTTGCAAGCGACGTATGACTGTCGGTGGCGCCCATAACCCCAAACTTGTAGGGATTGGTACCGAGTTTCTGTTCGATCGCCAGACCACGCTTTAATGCTTCACGGGCATACTCACCAGCGAGCATGTCATCTGTTTTTGCTACCGAAACATCGAGATTGCCGATGTCCCAGTTTTCATAGTCGGCAAACTCATCGTCAGGAGAGAGGAACGGATGCGCCTCACCATCACCCTTGATCTGGGTAATTTCATAGAGAGGTTCCCACCTGATGCGCTCGGTGACATAGGTATCGTCCAGTTTGGTGCCCTCCCACTGGGCTTCGAGCGGGAACATGATGCCATTGGACAGATTGCCGTTGTGCGCAATGGCGAGGATTTCACCCTGGGTCTTTTCCTCGTAGTGGGCGAGGTACTTCCACAGGTCTCGAGGATTTGGCGACCCTACCGGTGCCTGGGTCGTATAGGGCACGACCTGGCGTGCACGCGTTGGACCATCGCGCATGATGACGACGCGATGCATATTGGCGCCCTGCACCAACGAGGTCCATTCAAAGCCGATAAGCGCGGTGAAACGACCCGGGTCGTTAAAGGTTTCCGCGTCAGCGATTACTTTTTCCCAGAGGTTCTTGTAGATCTTCGCACCCGGTGAATACATGGCGAACATCTCGGGGTCCATCTTGCCCTGCGAGAAGGTACCGATCAGATCCAGCGCGGCAGCAACGGCTGCGTCGCCACCCTCCGTCATCCCCTGGTTCCAGCGCCGTGCCTGTTCGTAGGCCAGCAAAGCCGGTTTACCGGTGGCGATATCACCCACCAGGCCCATACCGTCGGAATGGTCGGCGATGACCAGCCAGTCCAGCGGACGCCCCAGCCGTACGGCCTGGCCCGTCGAGCTTACGACCTCTTCGCCACGTGCAAACCGATAAGCTTCGGTCGGCGATAGACGGTTACCAAACAGGCCCGCATCCATCGATAAACTGGTGTGTAAATGGGAATCGCCCCAGAGCGGTCTTTCCGGGAAATTACGCTTCGCGTAAGGGGAATAGGCTTTGCCGGTATAGGCATCCGACAGTAGTTCAGCTGTCGGTGTGCCGGCATCTTGCGCTACTGCTGGCAACAATAGCGATACACCCAGGGCAGATAGCAAAGGATAAAGATTCCATTTCATCGTCTGAAACTCCGGTCTGGTAAAGGAGAAAGCAACATACCATAGCGTCGCGCACGATGCATCAAGGACAGCAGTTAATGGGGGTCAGCATCGATATCGAATGAAAATAATCCTGTGGATATAAACTTATGTTTTTCGCCGAGCTGGCTGACGCGACCCTTCAGCCTCTGTAAATTGGGCGAGTCATACAGGTCGGACCGCCCTCGCAACCAATGCAGAGGGCATCGCCGGTGAACACCTGGACATTGATGCCGGCCTCCTGCAATAGCTTCCGCGTTTGCGCAAAGCCATCGATCATGATGCATTCAGCGGGCGCAATCGCCAGAACATTACCGCTCAGCGTAGCGCTGTTTTCATATTCATCGTAAGGGATTTCGATGAGACTAAACCCCATAGCCTGCATTAACTGGTAGAGCCCTACCGGAAATAGTGGCTTACAGATAGCAGCCACCTTGCGGTCGACCAGGCTCGCTAACGACATCAGGTGTAAACAGGCCGCTGCGCCGTAATAAACCGGCAGGTCGAAGGCGTGGACATCGATACTGAATGCTGCCAGCTGCGCTGTGAGTTGATCGATACCTGCCTGATTGGTGCGAAAGCCACGGCCGACTGCCAGTGTTTTTTCATCCAGCCACAGCGTATCGCCCGCCTCGGCATGCCCGTCGCCCGATATTTCACCAACAATCGGTATTCCCTGCTGCACATAAAAATCTCGATGCAGTTCCTGTTCCCCCGCGCGCAGCGGTTTACCCGGTTTCATCAGGATTGCGCCGCCAGGTGTCATCAGTGAAGCGTCATAGGTAAATACTGCGTCGGCGATACCCGAGTCTGCATTCATCCACAGGACTTCGACGCCCTTTGCTTTCAGCAGATCGGTAAAAGCCGCATGTTCGGCCTCGATCATGCTCTTGTCGAAGCTCGGACCGTAATGCCAGGTTGCAGCGTCCGCCTGCTGCATTGCTTCCCCGGGCTTGCGCAGGGCAACCCGGCGCAGCGGCGCAGTCATCGACGCCACACCGTAGTTCATTCGTTGCCCTGGCAACGCTCGAGTGAAGGCATGTCAGCGCTGCACAGCGCAAGCGCATTTTCGCTCGAGATAGCGGTACAGAATTCACCGTGCATACTGGCCACCGACATTTGATGCACCAATTCGGGATCATGGTCGACACCGTCGGGCCCCACGCGATTCGTCGTGGCACAGGCATCTGCTACCAGGTAAGTGTCGAAGCCCAGGTTACCCGCCATGCGAACCGTGGTTTCAACACAGATATTGGTGAAAAAACCCGCTACCACGAGACGCCGGATACCTGCTCGGCGCAACTGGATTTCCAGCGAGGTGCCGATAAAGCCGCTGTTGACATCCTTGGTGACGACTATGTCTGTCGGCGCGGGCTCGAGTCCCGGCAGCTGGGCCCCGGTGTCGAGCGAGAGTTTCAGGGGTGAATTGGCTTCGCGGGAATCGTGCACTGTAAATGCCACCTGCCGGCCAGCCGTCCGGAACGCGTCCAGTAAATTTTTCATATGTGTTTCTGCATCTGGATTGTTACGGCGGCCATCGGGGCCTCCCCAATACTCAAATACGTTAACCCCGACCTGAACGTCAATCAGTAGCAGGCAGGTTTGTTGGTCAAATTTCGGGATCATTCCGGTGCGGTCACAACAGGCTAAAAACCCGCGTAGAATAATGCGCGCGGCAAAACTATACAAACGACATCCGCTAGCTACTGTTGCACTGGAGAGGAGTTAAGCGCAATGCAGAACATCACATTTATTGACAGATCCTTCGAGCATATCAATCACAGCAGCGATTTATCAGCGGCCCACACCAGCTTTCGGTGAATAATCGTATTTACTCGAGACCTGCCTGCCCGGCCGGAAAGCCCTCTGTAGCAACGTTTTTGTCTATTCTGTGAAATTTTTCACTAATGCTATCCGTCATCAAAATGAGTACTGGATCAAGGTTTCAGGCCATTTTGAAGCTAAAATGCTCCGTTCAGTAACTGGATATTTTCGATGAACGACGACACAACCTATACTGGAATCGATGCATTGGATACGACTGATAGCAGCCTGTCTAAAACCTATACTCAGGTAGCCAGTTGTGCTTTTGGTAACAGCAAAGTAGAACGCCGGCGTCAAAGCCTGCGCGCCAAGCTGGAACGTGAGCGCTATGAGCGCCAACTAAAGCTCGAACAATCCTTCGTCAACACATTCCGTAATTTTATCAGTTCGGTTAAGCACTAACCGGGACACTTGAATCCGACAGGCCGGACAGGCAACATGCCTGTCCGGCTTGACTGTGCCTGGCGATAATGGAAAGATGCTGGCGAAAATTATTATGTCTGCCGATGCTGCCTCGATCCTTTTGAACGACGCAGTCGGTAGCGATTATCTACTCCATTATCAACCTGGATCATACTACTGCCATGCCTGGTAATCTGACACTGAAAGCGCTTAAGGAACTGGTCGCGTCCGCCAAAATCGACACCGTCATAGTCGCCCTGCCGGATATGCAGGGTCGCCTGATGGGTAAACGCTTTCATGCCGAGTTCTTTCTCGAAAGTGCCTGGGAGGAGACCCACTGCTGCAACTACCTGCTGGCGACCGATCTCGAGATGCACACCGTGGAAGGTTACAGCTCAACCAGCTGGGCCGCGGGATATGGCGACTATGTCATGAAGCCCGACATGACGACCCTGCGCTTGATACCCTGGCTGGAAGGCACCGCAATGGTGCTGTGCGACCTGATCGATCATCACAGCCATGCGCCGGTAGCGCATTCTCCGCGGGCGATACTGAAGCACCAGATCGCTCGCTTACAGGCGATGGGGCTGGCGTCTGCGGTGGCGACCGAACTCGAGTTCTTCGTCTTCCGCGAAAGTTTCGAAGAGTTACGCGATAAGTCCTACCGCGACATGACAACGATCAGTCCCTACAACGAGGACTACCATATTTTTCAGACCACCAAGGAAGAGGACCTGATGCGCAAAATCCGTAACGGGTTACAGGCTGCGGGTGTAAGAGTTGAAAATACCAAGGGCGAGGCCGATCCCGGACAGGCCGAAATCAACGTGTGCTATAGCGATGCACTGGAAATGGCCGATAACCATTGCCTGGTCAAGAACGCGGTCAAGGAAATAGCGTTTCTGAATAATCGAGCGGTAACCTTTCTCGCCAAGTGGAGTCATGATGCGGCCGGGTCTTCCAGCCACATCCATCAGTCGCTGGTATCGACCGGCGGAGATCCCGTGTTTTTTGACCCGGATTCCGAGTACGGGATGTCCGAGCTAATGCGTCACTACGTCGCCGGCCTGTTAAAGTACGCCAGCGACAATACCTTTTTCCTGGCACCTTACATCAACTCGTATAAACGTTTCATGGCGGGTACTTTTGCCCCCACCAAGGCCATATGGTCACTCGATAATCGCACCGCGGGTTACCGGGTGGTCGGCGACGGCACTCACAATGTGCGCGTCGAATGTCGGGTCGGAGGTAGTGATTTGAATCCTTACCTTGCGATAGCCGCACAGATCGCCGCTGGAATCGCCGGTATCGAAGAAAAACTGGAACTGGAAAAAGAGTTCAAGGGCGACGCCTACCAGGCGCGTAAAGCACGCGAAATTCCTGCCACCCTGGCGCAGGCAACCCTGGCACTGAAAAAATCTAGCATGCTGCGCGACGCGATGGGGGCAGATGTCGTAGATCACTATGTGCGCGCCGCGGAATGGGAACAGGAAGATTTCAACAGCAAGGTTACCGAATACGAAGTTAACCGCGGCTTCGAACGCGCTTAACAATAGCTCACTATTACTAGAGACAGGAAAACATGCAACTTACCGCAAACTGGTCATATCCAACCGCAATTCGATTCGGCGCGGGCCGCATTAGCGAAATCGCCGACGCCTGCAATACCGCCGGTATGCGCAAGCCACTACTGGTTACCGATCGCGGCCTGGCAAGTTTGCCGATCACGCAGAATACACTCAACTTGCTGGACCAGGCCGGCCTGGGCAAGGCGATGTTTGCCGAGGTAGACCCTAACCCGAATGAAAAGAATCTCGCCCTGGGGCTTCAAGCCTATAACGAAGGTGGGCATGACGGGGTAATCGCCTTTGGCGGCGGTTCGGGGCTGGATCTCGGCAAGGTAATTGCCATGATGTGTGGACAAACCCGACCGGTCTGGGATTTTGAGGATATCGGTGACTGGTGGACCCGCGCCGACGCCGACAAGATCGCGCCGATTATCGCGATACCGACCACGGCCGGAACCGGTTCTGAAGTCGGACGCGCCGGCGTGCTATCCAATTCGGAGACGCATGAAAAGAAAATCATCTTCCATCCGAAACTTTTGGCCGCGGTAGTTATCTGCGACCCCGAACTGACGGTCGGCATGCCGGCCGCCATCACTGCTGGTACCGGCATGGATGCGTTCGCACATTGCCTGGAAGCTTATTGCTCGCCCCACTACCATCCGATGAGCCAGGGAATCGCAGTTGAAGGCATGCGCCTGGTAAAAGAAAATTTACCCCGCGTGTACGCCGACGGTAACGATATCGAGGCGCGCGCGCATATGATGTCGGCCGCCGCCATGGGTGCCACCGCGTTTCAAAAAGGACTCGGCGCAATTCACGCCCTGTCGCATCCAATCGGCGCGTTTTATAACAGCCACCACGGCACTACAAACGCGGTGGTTATGGCACCTGTCCTCAAGTTTAATCGTGCCGCGATCGAGACCCGCATCGAAGCCCTCGCAGCCTATCTCGGAATCGCTGGTGGTTTTGACGGTTTCTACGATTACGTAAATGAATTGAACGCGTCACTGGATATCCCGGCCAACCTGACCGAACTCGGGGTTACCGATCCGGACCTGGACTGGCTGGTCAGTTCCGCGCTCAAGGATCCCAGCGTTGGCGGCAACCCGATTGAAATGACCCAGGAAAACACGCGGGCCCTGTTCGAGGCCTGCCTTTAAGTTGCAAGCAGTCACCCCCGCGCAAGGGCACTACTGTCCGGAGTAGGCAACTGATCGCAGGTTCACTGGCGTACTAAGGCTACCTCGGGGGTAAGTCAGCAAAAGCCGCTTCCAAACGGCAAAAAGCGCCGTTTGGCACATCCCTGTGGTCGCTTGGAGCTCGGCATCCTGCCTCGCTACACTTTTGCAGACTTACCCCCGAGGTAGCCACTCACTGTCAGGAGATTCCCGCTTTCGCGGGAATGACTATGAGACTCGGGAATGACTGCGGCAGGCGGAGGCCTAAACCAGCTTGTCGCGCGGGGTGTCGCCGGCAAAAAAAGCTTCCACATTTTCCACTACGCGCATACCCATCGCGATACGAGTCTCCTCGGTGGCGCTACCGAGATGCGGTAGCAACACGACATTCTCCATTTGCATCAATGTCGCGTTGACCGATGGTTCCTTTTCAAACACATCGAGTCCGGCGCCGGCGATTTCGCCGTTTTCGAGCGCCGTTACCAGCGCTGCCTCATCGATCACATCGCCGCGTGCGGTGTTAATCAAAAACGCACCAGGTTGCATCGCCTTGAAAGCGTCCGCGCCGATAAGGTGATAAGTGTCCTTGCCACCGGGGCAATGCAGCGAGACAAAATCCGCCTGCTTGAATACTTCTTCGGGTGACGAACACTGAGTTGCATTCAATCCGGCGATGTCTTCAGCACGCGGTGGGAAGGGGTCATGAAAAATGATTTTCATGTTGAAGCCGTGTGCGGCACGCGCGGCAACGGCACGCGCGATGCGCCCCATACCGATCAGGCCCAGCGTCTTGCCGGTCACGCTGGTACCCATCATGTGGGTCGGGCGCCATCCGGTCCATTCTCCGCTGCGCAAATGACGCTCACCTTCGCCCACGCGCCGGGCAACCGCGAGCAGCAATGTCAGCGCCAGGTCAGCGGTACAGTCGGTGAGCACTTCCGGGGTGTTGGTGACCGTCAAACCGGCCGCCCTGGCCGCCTCGAGATCGATATGGTTGAAGCCGACGCCGTTACTACCCAGAATTTTGGCGCGAATATTATCAGCGCCGAGCACTTCCGCGGTGACCTTGTCACATACTGTGGGCAACACCGCGTCGGCGTTACGCAGCGCATCCTGCAGCTCGGCAACCGACATCGAGTGATCGTCGTCATTGAGCTGGGTATCAAAACGTTCCACCAGCACCGCTTCTACTTCCGGGTGCCAGCGACGGGTAACAATTACTTTAGGTTTGGACATCGAGGCTACTCCTCAGTATTAATCAATAAAAAAGACGCTAGATTGTAGATATCCACTGCTACCTCGTCTATCGCTATTTCGCCATTATTACTCTTCGCTATCCATCGAAACCAGCTCGGGATAGGCAAATAATGAAGCAGCACCGCCGGTATGCAAGAACACAACATCATCGTCGGCGTTAAAATCGCCGCGTTTCAGCATTGCCAGCAACACGGCAAAAGTTTTACCCGAATAGGTTGGATCCAGCAGAATGCCTTCGCGCCGGGCCAGATAACTGATCGCCGCAACCGTGGCATCGTTTAGTAAGCCATAACCCGGCGCCAGCATGCTGTCGTCACATAGAATGTCCGTGTCAGGAATACTAATCTCCAGACCCATCGCCTCGATCACCGATTTCAACTTGCTACTCACCCGTTGCCGCTGGCTGCCGGCGTCACGGCGCACACATACACCATGCACCGGGGTCGCGCAGCCACTTGCCCGGACACCAAGCAAAAATCCGGTATGGGTCGACGCGGAGCCCGTCGGTACGATAAAACGCACGGGTTCAATCTGCCGCTGCCTCAACTGTCCCATCAACTCCTCGGCCGCATCAACATAGCCGAGTGCGCCGTAAGGGGTGTGCGCATTTGACAGGGGGATTACGTAAGCCTTGCCACCTTGTTTTGCTATCTCTGCCGCGCGCTGCTCGAGTGCCCTGTCCGCGCCAGCTTCGTCTTCCCCTTCCGGGTAGTAATGGATCCTGGCGCCCATCAGCCGGACCAGGAAAGGATTGCCAGAACGATGGTATTCAGGTTGATCCCTGTCGACGCGATGTTCGAGCTGCACTTCGACCTCGAGACCCATCTTGCGCGCGGCGGCCACTGTCATGCGCACATGGTTGGATTGAATCGCACCAGTCGTCAGCAGGGTATCGGCGCCCTGTTGCAATGCCTGGCCGATATAGAATTCCAGCTGCCTGCTTTTGTTACCACCGAAGGCAAGCCCGGTACAATCGTCACGTTTGATCCAGACCCGGGTGCCAAACTCGGCACTGACATTGTTGAGTAGCTCCAGCGGAGTCGGTAGATGGCTCAATTCCACGCGGGGAAAATCTTTGGTCAATGACACTGGTAGCTCCCGTTAACTGAGGATCTTGATCAACACTACCCCGATGCAGACCAGGATTGCGGCGATTATGCGTTGCCGCCCAAACGGTTCGCGGAACAGCAGGGTGCCGATCAGAGCGGCAAATATTACACTGGTTTCACGCAGCGACGAAACCATCGCCATCGGCGCGACTCCCATCGCATAGATAACCATCGCATAGGCTGTCGCGGCCGCAAGCGCACCAGCGGCAATCTTGCCCGGTTTGGCACGCATGTAGCCAAACCATCCGGCCCGCTCCCGCAGCAGCAGCCATAATCCAATCGGAATCGGTTCGAGCACAAATAACCAGATAATGTAACTGAATGGATTGCCGGCCGCACGCACGCCGATGCCATCGGCAACCGTGTAAGCGGCAATCAAAGCCGAGGTGGCCAGCCCCCAGCGCAAAGCCGGGGCAGGAATCTTGCCCACGGCGCCACCGGCAAAGGTGATACTGATGAGTCCCGCGCTGACCAAGCCGATGCCGATCATCGCACCTGACGGCAGGTATTCGTTGGCAAACAGGGCTGCACCGAGCACCACCAGCACTGGCGCCAGGCCACGAAACAGCGGGTAAACCTGGGATAAATCCCCAGTACGATATGACATGGAGAGGGTGGCGTAATAGGCAGTATGAATAATGGCCGAAGCCAGCAGCATCGGCCAGCTCGCCTCGAGCGGAAGCGGAAACAGGAACAGCAGCGGCAGGCAGCAAACAGCGCTGATCAGGCGATAGGAAGCAATGCTAAATTGCGGCGTACCGCCGGACTTCACCATTGCATTCCAGCTGGCATGCAAGAGCGCAGCCAGCAACACCAGGCCGATGATGAACGGCGACATCGACTAGCGAACTACAAACTTAAATCAACGCTGTACAAAAATCAGGCTGCAGCCTCGACCTCCACCGCATGCTCTTCACGCGCACGGCGCTTTTGCAGCAAGATGATTAATGCCAGCAGCAAAACCGCCGGAATATAAAACACTTCCTTGGCGATGCGCTCGGCGGGTTGGCGAACCTCGGCGATTTCTACCGGTTGATCAGCATAGTAGTCGAATGATTTACCCAGGCTTTCAAAAAACGGTGTACCGGGAAATGGCTCTTCGATGATCGCTCGGCCGCTCTCGACGATTACTGTCAACCCTGCATTACGCAAGCGTTCGGCCGCATCGTTGGCATCCTCCAGGTTGACCAGTATCGTGGTCGAAGCGATTTCACCGGTATCGAAATCCGGCCCGCTGACAACAATCGTCAGGGTTCCGTTAGGCGTGACCTCATCGATCACTTCGTAAACGAGGTCAGGATTATGCACATCGTAAGGTGGCGAAACCTTGTCCAGCCAGTAGCCTGGTCGAAACAGCGTAAACGCGATCAGCAGCAACAAGGCCGACTCCCATTTGCGGTTGCGAGTAAACATGTAACCCTGGGTGGCGGATGCAAACAGCATCATCGCCACCACAGCGACCCCGAACACAAAGAACGCCTTTACCACCCCCACGTTGATCAATAGCAACTCGGTATTGAAAATAAACAGGAAGGGTAACAACGCGGTACGAATATCGTAAGCAAAGCCCTGGATACCGGTCTTGATCGGGTCGCCTTTGGATATCGCGGCCGCGGCAAATGCGGCCAGCCCGACCGGGGGCGTATCATCAGCCAGAATACCGAAGTAAAACACGAACAGGTGTACCGCAATCAATGGCACGATCAGACCACTTTTCGCACCCAGGGTGAGAATGACTGGGGCCATCAGTGATGACACCACGATGTAGTTGGCGGTAGTCGGTAAGCCCATGCCCAGGATCAGGCTCATCAGGGCTACCAGGATCAGCATGAAGATCAGGCTGCCGCCGGAGAGGAACTCGACGAACTCGCCGACTACCTGGTGCGCGCCGGTCAGCGATATGGTGCCAACGATGATACCGGCGGCGCCGGTGGCAACCGCGATGCTGATCATATTGCGCGAGCCGGCGATCATACCCTCGATCCAGTGTCCTACACCGACCTTGAAGGCTACGCCATAGTTGCCGGTGCCACGAAAGTAAGCCTTAATCGGGTCCTGAGTCAGGATGACAATAATCATCGCAATGGTTGCCCAGAATGCAGACAGCGCCGGCGACAGGCGTTCGATGATGATGCACCAGATCAGGATCACGATTGGCAAAATAAAGTAGAGGCCGGTAATCGCGACGGTGCCGGCATGGGGCAACTCGGTGATGGGTGCATCCGGCGGATCGACCACGAGATCGGGTTGCTTAGATGCCAGCCACAACAAATAGAGATACATGCCCCCGCAGCCGATGGCAACAATGGCGAAAGCATAATCCGGAATCGCGACCTTGACCCAGCCGAGGCCATAATAAACGGCAATCCCGAGCACCGAGATACCGATGAAACCACTCAGGAAACCAATCAGTTTTTCAGAGAAGGTTTTTGTCGAAGGCAGCTTGGGCAGGCCCTTCAAATTCATCTTCATCGCTTCGAGATGCACGATATACACCAGCGCAATATAGGAAACCAGCGCTGGAACCAGTGCGTGCTTGAGAATATCGGTGTAGCTGATGCCGGTAAATTCGGCGATCAGGAACGCGGCGGCACCCATCACCGGCGGCGTCAGCTGGCCATTGGTCGAAGACGCAACTTCTACCGCGCCGGCCTTTTCCGCGCTAAATCCAGTGCGCTTCATCAGCGGGATGGTAAAGGTACCTGTGGTCACCACGTTCGCAATCGACGACCCCGAGTACAGGCCACTGAGCGCAGACGCGACTACCGCTGCCTTGGCTGGCCCCCCGCGCAGATGCCCGAGTAGCGCAAACGCGATCTTGATGAAATAGTTTCCGGCACCGGCTTTCTCGAGGATCGAGCCAAATAACACGAAGAGGAATATCAACGACGCCGACACGCCCAGTGCAACCCCGAATACGCCTTCATTTTGCATCCAGAAGTGCCACATGGCCTTGCCATAGGAGGCTCCTTTCCACTGGATTGCTTCCGGTAGATACTCGGAATTGCCAAAAAATACGTAGCTGACAAAAACCGTGGCAACGATCAGCAATGGCAGCCCGAGCGCTCGATAAACGGTAATGCCCAGAATGAGCATGCCGATGGAAGATGCAATCAGATCACCCTGGGTCGGCAGCCCGGCGCGTACCGCGATTTCATTGCGCAGTACGACGATGTAAAAGCAACAGGCGACGCCCGTCACTGCCAGCAGCCAGTCATACCAGGGTATCGAAGTTTTCGAACTTTTCTTGAACAGTGGAAATGCCAGGGCCGCCAGAAACAGGCCAAACGCCAGGTGGATCAGGCGCGCGTTGGAATTGGTCACTACCATACTGAAGCCAGTGACATCGCTTAGCCAGAATGGCAGATTGGAGGCGATATAGAGTTGAAACAACGCCCAGGTGAAAGCGGTTCCCGCGATAAACTGTCCCACCCAGCCCGACGGGCTTCTCGCCCCGGTATCAACCGCCGCTACAATATCGTCCTGTAAACTTTGCGTTTCAATTTGCTCTGCCATTTCTTCCCCCGCCATTCGATTATTATATTTGTCCGGGGTTCAGACCTGAGTTATCAGTTTCTCATCCCGACGCTAAAGTCCGGATCTTACAATAGCTTCGACGTTGCAAGATTCCCGCGGCGCCGCTTAGGCTTTTGCGGGAATGACACTGAAAAACAAATACGCCTGCCCCGTATGCAAACGGGCCGCATAATGCGACCCGTTTGTTGTGCTTCTACTGAATCTTACATCCAGCCTCTTTCCTTGTAGTACTTTACAGCGCCATCATGCAGCGGGGCCGACAGGCCATCCTTGATCATTTCCGATTCTTTCAAATGGGCAAACGCCGGGTGCAACTTTTTGAAGTCCTCGAAGTTATCAAACACTGCCTTGACGATGGTATAGACAACCTTGTCATCAACATCGCTGCTACTAACGAAAGTCGCACCCACGCCAAAGGTCTGGATGTCACGATCGTTGTTATACATGCCGGCGGGAATAACCGCCTTACGATAAAAGGTATTATCGTTTACCAGCTCGTCGATTGCCGGTCCCTTGACGTCGACCAGGTGTGCATCACAGGTCGCCAGTGATTCCTGGGTCAACGCGGACGGGTGACCTACCAGCCAGAAATAGGCATCGATCTTGCCGTCACAAACAGCCTGGCCGGTTTCGGCCGACTTCATTTCTGCCGCCAGTTTGAGATCGCTACGTTTCCAGCCGAGGGCTTCTTCGATAACTTCCCAGGTACCACGGGTGCCAGAACCGGGATTACCGATATTCATACGCTTGCCCTTGATGTCGGTAAGTTGCTCAACGCCGGAACTATCGCTGGCGATGACCGTAACCGGTTCCGGATGAACCGAAAACACCGCTCTCAGATTCTTGAAAGGACCCTGGTCGGTAAATTTGGACGAGCCGTTATAAGCATGGTACTGCCAGTCAGACTGGGCAACACCAAACTCGAGTTCGCCGGCGCGGATGGTATTGATATTGTAGATCGAACCACCGGTTGATTCTGCGGAGCAACGAATGCCATGCTCTTTACGGTTTTTATTGACCAGGCGACAGATCGCACCACCGGTTGGATAATAAACCCCGGTTACACCACCCGTGCCAATGGACACAAATTGCTGGCCCGCAGCCAGCGCGCTACCGCTACCCAGCGATACCGCCAACACGGACGCAAGCGCGGTCGTGCTTAATACTTTCATACCAGAAAATTTCATTGAAGCTCTCCTTCGATAGGGTTGTGCCGATTATTCTTGTTTCAGGACTGCATTACGGCGTTCGCAGACCTGC
>Ga0316187_10000351_pt1 | contig 34938 bp, 31 predicted proteins | sample CroRivburrow1_MG_FD_204927 | JGI IMG/M metagenome (GOLD analysis project Ga0316187, IMG submission 204927) | Coastal sediment microbial communities from Maine, United States - Cross River worm burrow 1 | ecosystem: Environmental > Aquatic > Marine > Coastal > Sediment | place: USA: Maine... | reverse complement strand
CGTGCGCGTTCCGCCTCGCTGTGAGGTCATCCGGGTGCTGGCCAGCGAGCTGGCCCGGATCGGCTCCCACCTGGTGTGGCTCGGCACCCACGCCCTCGACATCGGAGCGGCCACCGTCTTCTTCCACACCTTCAAGGACCGCGAGTGGCACTACGACCTCGTCGAGGACCTGTGCGGCGCCCGACTGACGACCTCCTACACCCGGGTCGGCGGCGTCGCCTACGACGTCACCAGGGAATGGCTCGCCAAGCTTCGGGAGTTCGTGGATGCCGTCCCCGGCCGGGTGGACGAGTACGAGTCGCTTCTCACCCACAACGCCATCTGGCTGGAGAGAACCCAGGGCGTCGGGTCGCTGACCGCCGAGCAGGCAACCTCGCACGGCATGACCGGTCCCAGCCTGCGGGCCACCGGCGTCGAATACGACGTTCGCAAGGCCCGTCCGTACTCGGGCTACGAGAACTACGACTTCGAGGTCCCGACCGGGACCCAGGGTGACGTCTACGACCGCTACCTGGTTCGCATCGAGGAGATGCGCCAGGCGGCCCGCATCCTCGACCAGGCCCTGCGCAATCTCCCCGACGGTCCGGTCAACATCGACGACCCGAAGATCTTCCTGCCGCCCAAGAAACGCGTCCTCACCAGCATGGAAGAGCTGATCCAGCAGTTCATGATCGTGACCGAGGGCTTCGACTGCCCCGAGGGAGAGATCTACCACTCCACCGAGGTTCCCAAGGGAGAGCTGGGGTTCTACATCATCTCCACGGGAGGCAAGTCGCCGTACCGGTTGCGGATCCGCTCTCCCAGCTTCAACAACGTCTCGACGTTGCCGGTGCTGGTGGAGGGGGGCCTGATAGCGGACGTCATCGCCAACATCGCCAGCCTCGACCCGGTCATGGGCGAGGTGGACAGGTAAGCGAATGCTGGGGCAGGAGTTCGAAGCCAAGGTTGACGAGATCGTCTCCCGCTACCCGGAGCCGAAGGCTGCACTGCTGATGTTGCTCTGGGAGGTGCAGGAGCGAAAAGGATGGGTTGATCTCGAGTCGGAGGTGTGGATCGCCGAGCGGCTCGGTGTCAGCCCCGCCCACGTCCACGGCACCGTGACCTTCTACACCATGTACAAGCAGAAGCCCTCGGGGAAGTACCACATCCAGGTCTGCACCGGCTTGTCCTGCATGCTGCGGGGCTCCGACAACCTGATGGACCACCTCGAGAAGCGTCTCGGCATCAAGGAGGGTGAGACCACGCCCGACGGGAAGTTCTCGCTGATCCGGGTCGAGTGCCTCGGATCGTGCGGCACCGCCCCGATGTTTCAGCTCAATGACGACTACCACGAAGACCTGACCCTCGAAAAAGTCGACCGGCTGCTCGACGGCCTCGACTGAGGAACCGATGGAACGGATCCTGACCCGCAACATCCACAAGGACGACTCGCAGAGCGTATCGGTCTACGAGGCCGGCGGGGGGTATCAGTCGCTTCGCAAGGCGCTGAAGATGGATCCGGACAACATCCAGGAAGAGGTCAAGCGGTCGGGACTGCGAGGCCGCGGCGGCGCCGGCTTCCCCATGGGCGTGAAGTTTTCCTTCATGCCCAAGGACGGCGACAAGCCGATGTACCTGATCTGCAACGCCGACGAGTCCGAGCCGGGGACGTTCAAGGACCGCGTGATCATCGAGAAGGACCCGCACCTCATGCTCGAGGGCTGCCTGATCTCGTCCTTCGCGATCCGCGCCCGGGCGTGCTTCATCTACATTCGCGGCGAGTACGTCCACGGCGCCCGCGTCCTCGAGAAGGCCATCCAGGAGGCCTACGACAAGGGCTACGCCGGCAAGAACATCCTGGGAAGCGGGTACGACTGCGAGCTGGTCCTCCATCGGGGCGCCGGCGCCTACATCTGCGGCGAGGAGACATCGCTGATGACCTCGCTGGAGGGCAACCGCGGCTACCCGAGGCTGAAGCCCCCGTTCCCGGCGCAGGCCGGCCTGTGGGGCCGCCCGACCACCATCAACAACGTCGAGACGCTGGCCAACGTGCCGTTCATCATCGATCGCGGGGCCGACTGGTACCTGACCCTCGGGAAGCCGCCGAACAACACCGGCCCGAAGCTGTACTGCCTCAGCGGTCACGTCAAGCGGCCCGGTGTCTACGAAGCTCCCATGGGCCTGCCTCTCAAGGAGCTGATCTACGACCTCGGCGGCGGCATGCTGCACGACGATCGCCCCCTCAAGGCCGTCATCCCGGGCGGGTCTTCCGTTCCGGTTCTGCGGGCGGAACAGTGCGACGTCGATCTCGACTATGACTCCTTGGCGGCCATCGGCACCATGCTGGGCTCGGCGGGCGTCATGGTCATGGACAGCTCGACCTGCATGGTGAAGGCGATCGAGCGCATCACGCGCTTTTACGCCCACGAGTCCTGCGGACAGTGCACGCCCTGTCGGGAGGGCTGCGGTTGGCTGGAAAAGATCCTGACCCGCATCGAGGCGGGACAGGGACGACAGGAGGACATGGGTCTCCTCGAGAATATCGCCGACAATATCCAGGGGCAGACGATCTGCCCGCTGGGCGATGCCGCGGCGATGCCGGTTCGATCGTTCGTCCAGCAGTTCCGATCCGAGTTCCAGGAACACGTCGACAGCAAGACGTGCACGGTGGCGCATGCCCAAGCTCACGATTGACGGCCGGGAGGTCGAGGTCGAGGCCGGGAAGACCATCCTTCAGGCCGCTTTGACCCTGGGCCGCGAGATCCCGCACTACTGCTACCACCCGGGTCTCAGCATCGCGGGCAACTGCCGGATGTGTCTGGTCGAGGTCGAGAAGGCTCCCAAGCTGTTGATCGCCTGCGACACCCGGGTCCAGGACGGGATGGTCGTCAACACCGACAACCAACGGGTTCGCGACGCCCGCGCCTCGATGATGGAGTTCTTCCTGATCAACCACCCCCTCGACTGCCCGATCTGCGATCAGGCGGGGGAGTGCAGGCTCCAGGAGTACGCCACGGAGCACGGCCGCGGCACGAGCCGTTTCGTCGAGGTCAAGAACATCTCCGAGAAAGCCGTGGACATCGGCCCCCACGTGATGCTCGACCAGGAGCGCTGCATCCAGTGCAGTCGCTGCATCCGATTCTGCGAAGAGGTCACCGGCACCGGCGAGCTGAACTTCTTCAGGCGGGGGCAGCGCACGGTGATCGGCGTCTTTCCCGAAAGGCCGCTCGACAACGGCTACTCGGGCAATGTCGTCGATATCTGCCCGGTGGGCGCGCTGACCCTCAAGGAGTTCCGATTCCAGACGCGTGTGTGGTATCTCGATAACACGCCGTCGATCTGCGCCGGTTGCGCCCGGGGCTGCAACATCATCGTGAGCGTCGGCACGCAGCGCGAGCTCATGGGCACTCAGGGTCAGCTCGACGAGAGCGTCAAGCGGCTGGTGCCGAGGTTTAACGAAGAGGTCAACGGTCATTGGATGTGCGACGAGGGTCGCCTGTCGTATCAACGACTCTACTCGGCGCCACGGATCGAGCGTGCCCAGCACCCGGCGGGTACCGTTGTCCCGTGGGCCGACGCCGTTTCCGCTGCCGCGTCGGCTCTGAAGTCCGCCGCGGGGAAGGTGGCCGTGCTGCTCTCGTCGAGGACCACCTCCGAGGACATGCTCGCCTGGCGGATGCTGCTCGAGAAGCTCGGAGGCGATACTATCGGAGTTCGCGCGAATCACCGCGGCGACGACGACGATCTGCTGATCCGCGCCGACAAGGGCGCCAACTCCAGGGGCGCGGCGTGGATCTTCGGCGAAGGCGCCACCGAGGACGCCGTGCTCGACGCCCTTCTCCTCGGAAGGGTCGAGGCCCTGGTCGTCGTCGGTGACCCGCTGGACCCCGTCGACACCGCCAACTTGGAGGCGCGGGTTCGCGAGAAGATCGCGAACGTCATCCACGTCGGTCCGTTCGTAGCCGGCACGGCCGAATCGGCGGCGGTGGTGCTTCCCGCTGCCGCGTGGTCGGAGCAGGACGGGACGATGGCGAACTTCGAGGGCCGCATCCAGAGGGTTCGGCGCTGCCATCTCCCGCAGGGGGAAGGCCGGCCGGGCTGGCGAGTGGTGCGCGATCTGGCGGAGGCCGCGGGAATCGAGATGCCGCCGTGGACCTCGTACGTCGAGGTCCTCGACAGCCTGGCCGAGCAGGTCGAGGAGTATCGAGGACTGGACGCAGAGAGCATCGGACTGCTGGGCGCCAAGGTCGGCGCAGGGACCGCGACGTGAGTGACTTCACCTTCTTGATCGTTTCCACCCTGGTCAAGATGGGGGTGGCGGTCGGTGCGCTGATGGGCTCCGTGGCCATCATGACCTGGGTAGAGCGAAGGCTCTCGGCCGTCATCCAGTTCCGGTGGGGACCCAACCGGGTCGGGCCCTTCGGGCTGTTCCAGCCGGTGGCCGACGGCGTCAAGTTCATCATGAAGGAAGACATCATTCCGGCGAGCGCCCACAAGCCGCTCTTCGTCCTGGCGCCGGCGGTGGCGTTGACCACGTCGTTGACCGCCTTCTCGGTCATTCCGTTCGGGCCCGTCATCGAGCTGTTCGGCAAGAAGATCCCGCTGGTCGTGGTGAACATGGACGGCGGCATCCTGCTGGCGTTCGCGGCCACGGCGCTCGGTGTCTACGGCATCGTGCTGGGAGGCTGGTCGTCTCGCAACAAGTTCTCCCTGATGGGGGGCTTGCGCTCGTCGGCCCAGATGGTCTCGTACGAGCTGTCCATGGGATTGTCGATCATGGGCGTGATCCTGGTCAGCGGAACGCTGCGGCCGTTCACGATCGTCGAGCAGCAAGCCGGGTGGTTCTGGAACTGGAACGCCTTCCTGGGCGGCTGGCAATTCCTGGGGTTCATCCTGTTCGTCATCGCGATCTTCGCCGAGACCAACCGCCTGCCCTTCGACCTTCCGGAGGCCGAGCAGGAGCTGGTCGCCGGGTACCACACCGAGTACTCCTCGATGAAGTTCTCGATGTTCTTCATGGCCGAGTACGCCGCCATGACGACTGCGTCCGCCATGGTCGTGACCCTCTTCCTGGGCGGCTGGCAGATCGGCGTTCCCGTTCCCTTCGAAGGCTGGCTGCTGTGGATCCTCCAGATCGGGGCCTTCGTGGCCAAGGTCGGTTTTTTCCTGTTCCTGTTCGTGTGGGTGCGATGGACCCTTCCGAGGTTCCGTTACGATCAGCTCATGAACATCGGCTGGAAGGGCCTGCTGCCGTTGACGTTGCTCAACGTCATGGTGACGGCGCTGTTGGTCGCCTTCGGCGTGGTGGGGAGATAGGACCTGGCCATGGAGATGCTCGCCTTCTTCGTGCTCGCGGTCCTGGCGGTTGCCTCGGCACTCGTCGTCTTGACCCGTCGTAACGAGGTGGTCTGCGCCCTGGCGCTGGCCTCCAACCTGGTCTCGATCGCGGGGTTCTATTTCCTGCTTGGCGCGCAGTTCATCGGCTTCCTGCAGATCATCGTCTACGCCGGCGCCATCATGGTGCTGATCGTCTTCGTGGTCATGCTCCTGAACCTCGGCGAAGAGCGCTACCCGGAGCGGGGCAGGGCGCAGAAGTGGCTGGCGCCCATCCTCTCCCTGATCTTCGCGGTCATTCTGGCCGCGGTCCTGTGGAAGACCGAGCCGCTCGGCCTCGGCGAGCCCCCTCCCGACTTCGGCACCGTCGCCGTGCTGGGCCGAGAGCTGTTCACCCGCTTCTTCTACCCCTTCGAGGTCATCTCGCTACTGCTGGTAGCCGCCATGATCGGCGCGGTACTGCTCGCCAAGAGGAGGATCTAGGTTGAACCCGAACCTCTTCCTCCTCGTCTCCGTCATCTTGTTCGCCCTGGGTGTGCTCGTAGTCCTCACCCGCCGGGGCGCCATCGTCATCCTGATGGGCGTAGAGCTGATGCTAAACGGCGCCAACCTGGCCTTCATCACCTTCGCGAGACAGTACGGCACCCCCGAAGCCCAGATCTACGTCTTCTTCGTGATGACCCTGGCCGCCGCCGAAGCCGCAGTAGGTCTCGCCATAGTCCTGGCCCTGTTCCGCCTGAAAGAAACCACCGACGTAGACGAAATAAGCTTGATGAAATGGTAATGAACCGCCCAGCCACAACCTCGAGCGATCCGGCGAGGCAGACACCCCCCCTCCCAGAAAAACTGGAAAAACTGGGGACAGTACACCCATTTCCGGGTTTTCCGGATTCGTGGGTCGGTGGCTGGTCGTCGCGTCGCAGCGCGAACGGCTACTGGTGCCTCCACAAACCCGGAAAACCCGGAAATGGGTGTACTGTCCCCAGTTTTTCTTGCCTCGCGGGATCGCGATCGCCAAACGGGAGCGGGAGCAGCCATGCTGGATAAACTCTGGCTGATCCCGTTGCTGCCGCTCGTGGGTGTGGCCATCAACGGCCTGTTCGGCCGAAAGATCCCTCGAGGAGCCGTAGGCGCCATCGCCGTGGGCACCATCGTGGTGGCGTTCGTCCTGTCGATCGTGGCGGTAGGCCAGCTAGCCGGTCTCCCTGAAGCCGAGCGCCACGCCGATTCGGTGGTAGGCACCTGGATCCCCCTGGGCCCCCTGGCCGACGGCCACAACCTGGACATCCGGTGGGGCTTCTCCCTGGACCCGCTGTCGGCGATCATGATCCTGGTGGTCACCGGGGTGGGCCTGCTGATCCACATCTACTCGGTCGGCTACATGGCCCACGAGCCCGACCACGCGCGCTTCTTCGTCTACATGAACCTGTTCATGGCGATGATGCTGACGCTGGTGCTGGGCAGCAACTTCCTGGTGATGTTCGTGGGCTGGGAGGGGGTGGGGCTGTGCTCCTACCTCCTGATCGGTTTCTTCTACGACCGCCCGTTCGACCTGCGGACGGGCGTGACCTGCGCCGACGCGGGCCGCAAGGCGTTCATCGTGAACCGCATCGGGGACGCGGCGTTCCTGATCGGTGTGCTGTACCTGACGACGACCTTCGGGACGATGGAGTTCCGCGGGGTCTCGGAGGCGGTGGCACACTCGGGCGCCGGTCTGCACGCGATGCTGGTGGGGGTGGGCATCCTGCTGTTCATCGGGGCGTGCGGGAAATCGGCGCAGATTCCGCTGTACGTCTGGTTGCCGGACGCCATGGCGGGCCCGACGCCGGTGTCGGCGCTGATCCACGCGGCGACGATGGTGACGGCCGGGGTCTACATGGTGTGCCGGATGTCGGCGCTGTACACGGCGGCCCCCGAGGCGATGGCGGTGGTGGCGGGGGTGGGAGCGCTGACGGCGCTGTTCGCGGCGACGATGGGGATGGCGGCGACGGACATCAAGAAGGTTCTGGCGTACTCGACGGTGAGCCAACTGGGCTACATGTTCGCGGCCGCGGGCGTGGGAGCTTACGTCGCGGCGATGTTCCACCTGATGACCCACGCGTTCTTCAAGGCGCTGCTGTTTCTGGGCGCGGGCAGCGTGATCCACGGGATGAGCGACGACCAGGACATCCGGAGCATGGGAGGCCTGCGGTCGAAGATGCCGCGGACGCACTGGCCGTTCCTGCTGGCGACGCTGGCGATCGCGGGGATTCCCGGGTTCGCGGGATTCTTCTCGAAAGACGAGATCCTGGCCGGGGCGTGGGGCTCGAACCGCGTGGTGTGGGGGATGCTGCTGGTCGGCGCGGGGATCACGGCGTTCTACATGTTCCGCCTGTACTACCTGGTCTTTCACGGGAAGTTCCGGGGGACGGACGAGCAGGCCAAGCACGTCCACGAGTCTCCGAGATTGATGACGGTTCCGCTGATGATCCTCGGGGTGCTGTCGGTGATCGGCGGCTGGATCGGGATCCCGATCGTGATGAGCTTCGGCGCGGATATCAACTTCCTCCACCACTGGCTGGCGCCGGTGGTGTCGCCGGGCGGTCACGGCGAGGCCGCGGCAGGGGAGGCGGTCCATCACCCGAGCGTGGGCCTGGAATGGGCGTTGATCGCCTTGGCCGTGGCCACCGCGGTGGTCGGGATCCTGGTGGCCCGCCGGATCTACCTGAAGCGTCCGGGCTCCGCGGAAGGGATCGCGAAGTCGCTGGGCCCGGTCTACCGGCTGGTCCGGAACCTGTACTGGGTGGACGAGCTGTACGAGCTGGTGGTGCTGCGGCCGTTTTACGCGCTGTCGCGATGGTTCTCGAAATTCGATCGTTGGGTGATCGACGGCTTCGTCAATGCCGCAGGCATTGTCACCGACCTCGCCGGTCAGGTGGTCAAGCTCTTCCAGACCGGCTACGTGCGTAACTACGCCCTGCTGTTCCTGGCAGGGGTCGTCTTTATCCTGTTCTACCTGGCGTCGATATGATCAGCTTCGATCTGAGTCTCGTCGGGCCCGTGATCACGCTGGTGTTCTTCGGCCTGTTCGTCCTCCTGCTGACGCCTTTCTTCCGGCGCGAGAGCTGGGTCTTCGCGATCGTCTCGCTGGTCGGGATCCTCACGGCCGGCTATCTCACGACCGGCCTGTGGCGGACGTGGCGTGCCCTCGGCCCCATGGAGACCGCCGCCGGCATGGTGCGCGTGGACGGCTTCGGCCTGATGTTCTCGGGCATCCTTCTCGCGGTGGGGGCCTTGAGCGCGCTGGCGTCGATGCGCTTCCTCGAGCGCGAAGAGGCGGATCACGGCGAGTTCTACGCCCTCATGCTCATCGGCCTCGCCGGAATGCTGGTGATGGTCAACACCACCCACCTGATGATGGTGCTGATCGGGCTCGAGGTCTTCTCGATCTGCCTCTACGTCCTGACGGGTCTCACGCGCTCGCGGGCCGGTTCCATCGAGGCCGCCCTCAAGTATTTTCTCCTCGGCGCTTTTTCGTCGGGCTTCATGCTCTACGGTCTCGCCCTGCTGTACGGCGCCACCGGCACCCTGCGCATGGAGGGAATCGCCGACGTGGTCGCCACCGCGCCGTCCACGCTGCTGTGGGTCGGCATGGGGCTGGTGCTGGTCGGGTTTGCCTTCAAGATCGCGGCCGTCCCGTTCCACTTCTGGGTGCCGGACGTCTACCAGGGAGCGCCGACCAACGTCACGGCGTTCATGGCGGCCGCCACCAAGACCGTCGCTTTCGCGGCGCTCCTACGCTTCCTCCCGGGGGCATTCGGCGATCGGACCGACGTCTGGATCCCGATCATCACGTGCCTGTCGATCCTGACCATGACCGTCGCGAACCTGGTGGCGCTGGCGCAGACGAACATCAAGCGGCTGCTGGCGTTCTCGTCCATCAGCCACGCCGGTTACCTGCTGATCGCGTTGACCTGCAAGCCGGAGCGCGGGGTCAGCGCCATCATCTTCTACCTGACGGCCTACGCCTTCATGACGGTGGGTGCGTTCGTGGTGGCGGCCGCGGTCGGACGCGGCGACTCGACCTCGGAGTCCGGCTACGAGCTGTGGGACTGGCAAGGCCTCGGCTGGCGCCGACCGGGTCTCGGCGTGGCGATGACGGTCTTCCTGTTCTCCCTGGCCGGCATCCCTCCGACCGCGGGGTTCCTCGGGAAGTACGTCATCTTCTATGCCGCGGTCGACTCGGGACGCTGGCTCCTGGCATTCGTCGGCGTCGTCAACGCCGTCATCGGCGCTTACTACTACCTACGCGTCATCGTCCACATCTGGATGAAGGACCCGGAGACCGACGATCTAGCGCTTCCGGTAACGATCTCGACCGCAATCGTCCTGATCGTCGCCGTGGTAGGCGTCTTCTACCTGGGTTTGGCCCCGGGCGTCCTCCTGGATGCAGCCCAGGGCCTGTACGCTTTCCTCGTTTGAGACACCTATGGCTGCAGGTCGGCGAGTTTCTCGTCGGTCAGTTTGTCGGCGTCGAGCTTGCTGAGGGTGACCGCGTGGTCAAAGCCGGAGCGTGAGGCGTAGCGCTCGCCGTCGCCGTCCTCGACATCCTTCCCCACACGAACCTCGATGACCTCTTCGGCCGCCCCCTCGCCGGCGCGATGCGCGATCTGGACGGTCGCGGCAGGACTGTCGAAGCCGTACCCGGGCGTGCCGCTCAGGCCGGCCGGCTCGCTCAGGCGCAGCGACGCGACCGAGCGAACCAGGGCGTCGACCGCCGCCGCGTCCAGGGTCTCGGACCCCGAGTCGGCGGGCGAAACGAGCTTCCACTCACCGTCCTCGCGGGCGAGCTCGAAGCTACCGTGCCCGTTGCTCAGCGTGAACCGGGTGACGTCCTCGAAAGGAATGTCCACGAAGGTCCGTTTGACCCAAGACAACGCGTCGCTGCGAAGGTCGTAGGCACCCAGGCCTCTCGCCTCGTAGACCCGGTCGTCATCGCCGAGCCGCACGTGGCTGACGCGATAGTTGGGAGAGGTCCCCACGAACAGCTCGATCTCCGGATCGCCGTCCGCGTCTTTCCAGATTCGCATTCGCCGCTCGTAGTCGTTGTCAGCGACCTTGAACGTGTCGTGATAGCGGCTCTGCGTCACGACCGGGCGCCGGACCTTGATCTTCTCCAGATCCTCGAGCAGATCCTCGACCTTGGAAGTGTCGGCCGGGAAACCGTCCTCGTTCGCCAGGACCCACTGGTCGCCCCGATGCTCGATCGCCACGCGACGCTCTTCAGTCTCCTCGATCTCCAGACGCGCTGGAGTGAACGACTCGAGCTTCAGCAGCAAGGCACGGGAGCTTTCCATCCCGCGGTCGCTCGACCAAGGAGCGGCCGCGATCAACAGCAACACCTGCACCGCCAGAATCCCGGTGAGAATCCACTGCGTGCGACTCATCTTTCGGCCCTCCGCGGAGCTCCGGGCGTCGGCGCTTGCGGCTGGAGGATCGGGGCAACGTTGCGTCTTCGTGCCACGCTGTAACCGGCCAAGGCGAGCAACACGATGAAGGGCACCGCATAGCTCACCACCTCGATCATCACCTCCGTACCGCGCTCGATTCGCTCGATGCGGCGAACCGCGACGCCACGCGAGCGGATCTCGAGCATGTCATTGTCCAGGTTGACCCAGTCGATGAGGTTCTGCATGAAGGTCAGATTCTCGGAAAAGAACCCGCCGTCCTGGCTGCCGATCGCGCTGGCGACGAAATCGCTCAGAAACTCAGCGTTGCCGATCACCGCAAGTCGGGTCTCGGGAGACTGCTCGAGGACCCCCTCGGCGGGTGGGGCGGGCTCCTCCTCGTCCTCGTCAGCTGCAGGTGCGAGATCGTCCCGTGGCGGCTCCTTCCCGGCAAAGAAGCTCGGGAACTTTCCGGTCAGGGCCACCGCAAGCACTTGCGGCTCGGTGCCCTCGGCGGGCACCTCGTAGTCGACGAAACCTACTTGCGAGATGTCGTCGTTCGTCCACGAACGGTCCGAAGACTTCAAGATCTCCACGACCGCGAGGGTCCCGGGTTTGTCGTCTTCGACCTCGACGGGGCTGCCCCAGTAGATGCCCATCCCGCCAAGCCCAGCCGAGATCTCGCGGCTGACGAACCCGTCGTCGCGAACCTCGACCAGGTAGGGATAGGGAGCCATTCGCCACGTGCGAATCTGGCCGATCGCGGTCTGGCGAACCTCCGGGATGGGCAGCGGTTGGTTCCGATCGTCCAGCACCAGCGTCCGAGGGATCTCGACGCCGAAATGCGCCAACCACTCGTCGAGACCGGTCGTCACCGGACTCACCCGCAATCCCGTCGGTGCGAAGTCCGCCTCGAACGGACCTCCCGCGATGATCACACGTCCGCCACGCATGAGGTACTGGTCGAGGTTGAAGAGCTCTCGCTCATCGAGGTTCTTGGGCTTGAGAACCACGAGCACGTCGACCTCGGTGGGAACCTCCGAGTCTAGCTTGACGTTGCGAACCTGGTAGTCGAGCTCCAGGAACCGCTGGACCTGCTGGAACTCCGGTGGCGGTTGCGGCGGCATCCGGCCCTGCATCTGGAACTGCATCATCAGCTCCGGCGGGATCGTCGGCTGGGACGTCACCACGCCCACGGTCTTGAGGAAACCAGGAGTCTGGCGCCGGAGGACGTCCTCGATGGCCTCCCGAACCGCGGCGGCGGAGATGCCCTCGCCGGCCAGGTTCAGCTGCTCCACCCGGGCGCCGGACTCCAGGAAACCGTAGAGGTAGAACTGCTGATCGCCGAACAGCCCGAGGGTCATCGGACGGGCGCCGAACCGGTTCAAGACCTCCACCTGCACGGCCTCGTCACCCGACGGATCGATCTCCTCGAAGACGAACTTCTCGCCACCCTTGGCCTCGAGCTCTTCGGCCGCCTTCCGCACCGCGTCCGGCACGTCCTTGAAGACCTCCGGAACGGTATCGGCGCTGACCACCATCGTGAGCTTCATCGGAGACTCGACGCGCTCGAACAGCTCCGCGGCCCCACGGAAGCCGTAGACAGACTTCTTGATCGCACGGGTCAGGTCGTACTCCGGGTTCCGCAGGCGGACGTCGATGTCGCCGTCGGGAAGCGGCTCGATCTCGATGAGGTCGTCGAAGCCGTAACGGACGTACTGGTCGCCATAGCTCACCACCAGGGCGAAGTAGGCGTTGACGATCCCGGCCTCGTACTTCGACGCTAGCCGGAACGGTACGCTTTCGACGCCGTAGCGGTCTCGAGCCTCCTGCTCGACCTCTTCATCCTCGCCGGGATCGACGATCTGGACCTTCACCCGACCGCCCGACAGCGCCTCGTACTCGTCGAGCAGATCCTCGATCTGCGGTATCAGAGGCGCGAGCTTCGGGTGGGTGCGGGTCGAGAAGTACCCCGTGATGGTCAGGTCCTCGTCGAGGCCGGACAGGATTCTGCGGGTCGCCGGAGAGATCGAGTAGATGCCCTCCTCGGTCAGGTCCAGGCGCGGCGACGTCCAGCTCGCCAGCAGAGCATTCAGCGCCGCGAGGTTCAGCGTGATCAGGGCCATGGTGATGGCCAGGGACGTCAGCAGCTTCTTGCGTTTCGCCATCGTCACACCTCCTAGGCCCAGCGCCGCACGCGCAGCGCCGCGACGCTGGCCGCCAGGAAGAAGCCGGTCAACGAGAGGTAGTAGACCAGATCCCGTAGATCGATCACGCCACGAGCGATGCTCTTGAAACGGCTACCGGTGCCGATCGCGCGTAGCACCGTCGCCGTCCGGTCCGGGAACAGCCCGGCAAAGGCCTCGACGCCCAATCCGTAAAGACCCAGGCAAATGACCAGCGCCAGGATGAAGGCCAGGATCTGATTCTCGGTCGTCGCCGAGACGAACTGTCCGACCGCGAGGTATGCCGCGCCCAGCAGCAGCGCTCCCAGGTAGCCGCCGAAGACCGGCCCCCAGTCGAGATCGCCCACGGCGGACACGGTGAAGGGCAGCACGAGGGTCAGCACGAGACCCGTGGCGAGTAGCGCCCAGCTCGCCAGGAACTTGCCCGTCACCAGCTCGTAGTCTTGCGCCGGCAACGTCAGCAAGACCTCGAAGGTCCCCTGCTTGGACTCCTCCGCCCAGAGTCTCATGGTCAGAGCGGGCACGAGCAGGACCATCAGGAACGGAAGAGCGTCGAACAGCGCGCGGATATCGGCCCGGCCGCGCGAGAAGAAAGCCCCGATGTTGTAGAACGTGAACAGCGCCGCCCCGGCGAAGACCAGCAGGAAGACGTACGCGATGGGAGAGTTGAAATACGCCCGCAGTTCGCGAAGGGTCACCGCGCGGATCCGTGTCATGCTGTCACCTCCCCGGCCGTCTCGGTCAGCTCCCTGAAGACCTGCTCCAGCGATTTGTCGTCCCGCCTGAGCTCGCGCATCGGCCACTGGCGGGCGCGTACGATCTCGGCCACGTGCTCCGCGACCTCGTGGTCGCCCTCCAGCCGCAGGCGGTAGGTGTGAAAGCCGTCTTCGGCCGGGGACGTCGAAACCTCACCGACGTGACCTACGGACTCGAACAGCGCCCTTGCGCCCGCCGGATCGTCGGGACGCACCGTTACGACCTGAACCCGCGAGCGCGTGAGCTCGTGAAGGGAGCCGTCGGCCCGCACCTGCCCGTCGATCAGAATCACCGCCCGCCCGCAGCTCGCCTCGACTTCCGGAAGAATGTGGGTCGAAAGAACCACCGTCTTCGTCTTGCCCATCCGGCGGATCAGCTCCCGGACCTCGACGATCTGATTGGGGTCCAGCCCCGTGGTCGGCTCGTCCAGAATCAGGATGTCCGGGTCGTGCAGGATCGCGGCCGCCAGGCCGACCCGCTGGCGATAGCCCTTGGAGAGATGTCCAATGGGGCGGGTCAGAACGTCGTGGATCCCGCATTCGTCGACGGTTCGCTCGAGGTTGCGCCGGCGGGCCGCGACGTCCATTCCGTGCATCTCCGCCATGAACAACAGCAGCTCCTGGACCAGCATCTCGCTGTACGAGGGAGCGTTCTCGGGCAGGTAGCCGATCCTCCGCTGGACCTCGAGCGGGTCGGCCGTGACGTCGATCCCGGCGACCCGGGCCTCGCCGGCGCTGGGCAGCAGAAAGCCGACCAGGATCTTCATCGCGGTCGTCTTGCCGGCGCCGTTGGGACCCAGCAACCCGACGACCTCGCCGGGCCGGATCGCAAAGCTGATGCCCTTGAGGGCCTGCGTCTCGCCGTAGCTCTTTTGCAGGTTGCGAACCTCGATCATGCGTGTACCTCCGCCGCGGCCGCGCCGTTCACGGATCACCCGCCAGGATCTGGGGTTCGTGAGAACGGCCTCCTGCGGTGGACGTTCTGCAACCTCCACGTCACAGTGAGTTCTACGCTCTCGACCGCGGTCCAGTCGGACCGACCAAATTTTTATAGAACGGCCCCCGCCCCTTGTCAAATCCCCGGGGCAAGTCTTGTCATGGGACGGAGGGCCTGCGTTGCCCTATCTGCTTGGCGCCGGGTTCCGAGTACGTCCAAGGACAAGACTTGCCCCCGCAGCTTGCTCGAGGACTTTGAAGGCGCTGCCGGCGCCGGCCGGGTGGGTAACGTAGGCGAGCGCGGGCTCGCTCTCGGCGCGCCGTTCGAGGTCGGGTACCCATCGGCGGAGGAACGCCTCCTGGGAGACGAGCGACCGCGTCTGCAGTCCCGCCGCTTCACCCCAGGCTTGCAGGTCGGTGAAATTGACGTCGGCGGTCACGTCCTGCTTTCCGAACCGACCGTAGACCGCCGCTCCGTTCAGGGACAGGTGCCGGAAATAGGCCCGCACGGTTCCCGAGCGACGGCCGCGGTACAGCGCATCGACCGTGTCTCCGTAATCGATTGTCAACAGCGCGCCACGCCGCAACCCGGGGAGCCAGCGGACCAGCCAATCTCGGTACGGCAGGTGGACCTCGCAACGCTGTCCGTCGGCCACCGCGTCCAGGGCGGTCGGCGCGCTGCACAGTTCCGTGAGGACGCGTGGATCTTCGAGCGGTCCGTCTTCCTCGACCCCTCGGTCCGCCGCAGCGCGGAGCCCGACCTCGCGCCATTCCCCGTCCCTTCGCATGAGGAGGTGGCAGGGGAAGGCGTCGACGAGCTCGTTCGAGAACACCAGCGCTCGCCCGTCCGCTGCCTCGAGAGCCGCATCGACCGTGTCATGCCAGCGCACTCTCCTGCGGCCGAGCAGCGTGCGCTGGGCTCGCCGCAACGGCGCGGAAACCTCGACGATGTGGTAGCGGAGGGAGAACCGGCCACGCACGCCCAGGGCTCGCAGAACCGCACGCGCCAATTGCCCCGAGCCTCCACCGATTTCGATCAGGTGCGCGCGTCCACCGGGCAGCAGCTCGCCCCGCCGCGCCACGGCCCAACTCGCGACGGCCTCGCCCAGGACCGAGTGCAGCGACGCCACCGTCGAGAAGTCCCCGCGCGCTCCGATGTCACCGACGCCGGCGGTGTAGTAGCCGTGCCGCGGGTGGTAGAGCGCTTCCTGCATGAAGCGTCGGAACGAGATCCACCCACCGGCGCTACTCAGGAGGGAATTCAATGCTCGGTCGGCCACGATCCCAGTCTACCGTCATGTGTTCGTCCGGCACGTCATGTCGTGGAGCCGTCGGACAGGGCAGGGGTCAGGGCTTCGAGCCCCGACACGTCGCGAACGAGGTCGTCCGCACCGACGCCCCAGGCCAAAAGGGGTACGGGATTCCGCGTGTGACGCTTGTGGTCGGATTCTTCCAGGTTACCGTGGTCGCTGATCACGACGACCCGGTGGCGATCGAGATCGACGGCCGTGACGACCGCGTCCACCAGCGCCTCGACCCGTCGGGCTTGGAGCAGCTTCTGGTCGGCATTGCCGCGGTGGGCGACGAGGTCGGTCAGGAAGTACTCGTAGAGCACGAGATCGTGGGTGTCCCCAAGCCCCGCGAGAACGCGGGCGGCCTCCTCGGCGGTGCGGCGCTTGACCTCCATGCCGCGCTCTAGCCACCACGCGCCGGTGTAGTCGTGGGGCAGCGCGGCGTCCCGTCGCTCGTCGTGCTCCAGCATCCGGAACGGGACCCCGGCGGCCATCACCGTCCGGGTCGTCGCCGACCAGCGCGGACGCCGGGCCTCGAGGTGTGCGGAAGTGAAGGCGTTAGCGAAGGTCGGGCGTCGGCCCGCGCGAACGAGCTTGAGGAACAGCGACTCGCGGTCGATGGCCTCGACCAGCGTCGGGCCCGGAATGCCTTGAACGTGCCGTCCCATGAGCTGCGCCGCGTTGATCCCGGTGAGGAGGGTCGTCTGCCCGGTTGCCGACTGCGGCAGACCGTCAACGCCAAGGGTGGCGTCGAGAGGACGGAAGCTCGCACCGGGATCGAGCTCCCCACCCCACAAAGGCGCGAGCCGGCGTGCGCGCGCGGCGGCGAACGGGTTGACGGAAGTGTCGTCGCGCCCGACCCCGATCCCGTCGAAGAAAAGCAGCAAGGTCGCCATAAAGATCCCTTCCCGCCGTCCCATACAACATGTTCAAGGTTGTTCGGATTGAACGGAACACCTGTCGCGCGAGACGCAGTCTCTCATCCTAGCTCACCGCGCGGCGTCGTCCACGCGGCTTGACGCGTGAGACGATTCAAAGTATTCAAGGCGCAGAGGGAGGTTCACGTCCACCTATTGGAGGTGGAACATGAGCCAGCAATTCAGCCCCGTCAGGCGATTCTCTCCCGGTTCGCGTCTCGCGCGATCCTTGCTTGTCGTCGCTCTAACGGGTTTAGCCTTCGGCCCGGTCTCGGCCGAGGTGCTCTTCGTCTTCGACACCACCGACGCGATCCCGCCCCCACCCGGAAGCCTCCGGGCCGCCGTCGAGCAGTCGGAGGGTAACGGCGAGGCCGACTTCGTCGAGTTCCTGATCGACGGCGGCACCATCGAGCTGGTCGAGCCGCTCCCGGATCTCCAGGAGGGCAGGCTCGGCATCGGCTTCCCGCGCCCGACAGGCGGTCCTGCCGTGGGCAACGGGATCACCATCAGCGGGGTCAACGGCGTCGCGCGGGCGATCCGGGTGAGGTCCTCCGGCAACGTCATCGGAGGTCTGGACTTCGCGCAGTTCTCGGGGGAAGAGGTCATCCTGATCGAGGGCAACCAGGCAAACCAGAACCTGATCACCAACTGCGTGTTCGGGAGCGACAACGCCTCCGGGGTCAACACGGGCATCGCCGTTCGCATCGCCACCAACCCGACGTCGACCCACAATCGCTCGACCAACGAGATCCGCCTCTCGCGGTTCCTTCGAAACGGCGTGGGCGTTTCGATCGAGGGTGACGGTCTGGGCAGCGCCGACAGGATCGGAGCCTCTATCCATGACAACTGGTTCGGCACGAGCCCACAGGGCGGGCCGGGGCCGGGGAATGGCGCGGCGATTCAAGCCACCGCGGGGGGCCGGATCTACATCTCCGGCAACCGGTTCTCGGGCCCGGGTGAAGGCATCACCCTCGGTTCGGGCTCGGACGGCAGCGTCGTCTCCGGCAACGACCTCGGGCTCGAAGACGGTTCGACGGTCTGCTCCGGATTCGACGGGCCCGCGATCCGGGTCGACGGGGCTTCCGGGGTGCAGATCCGACGCAACTCGATCGCGTGCAGCGAGGTCGGGGTCTACCTGGGTGGTGAAGCGAGCCGCACGGTGGTGGGCGACAACTCCATCGGTGGGCCTGCGCCGTCCGGCCTCTTCTCCCACGGGGTCGTGATCGAGTCGGCGTCGCAGACGCTCATCCGGCACAACACGATCTCGGGCAACACCGGCTGGGGGATCGCCGAGGCGCCGGGACCGGTCATCGATCCCTCGAACACCCTGATCGCGTGCAACTCGATCTTCGACAACACCGCGGGGGCCTTGTGGCTGCCCAGCGTGCCCACCCTGCCTCCGCTGCTGACGTCCGCGACCGCCATTCGCGTCAACGGATCGCTGCCGGACGTCGCTCCGGGCTGGGTGGAAGTGTTCGGTGACGACGTGAACCAGGCCCGGGTCTTCCAGGGGACCACGACGATCCGCAACGACGTCATCCCTTTCAGCCACCTCGTTCCCGTCCTGCGTCTGGCGCTGTCCAAGGCGCAGGCCGGCACGGAGCTCGGATTCGATCGTTCCGTACCGCCGAACCACACGTCGACGCGGTCGATGGAAGCGACGCTGACCACAACGGAACTGTCCAACGCCGTCCCCGCCCAGCCGGATGTGGTCTACGACGTCATCCGGGGCGGTCTCGAGAACCTGGCGTTCGGGGCGACCGGCGGGATCGATCTCGGACCGGTCGTTTGCCTCGGTTCGGGCATCGATCCCGACGTCATCGTCGCGCCGGACATCGTCGACCCGATCGACCCCCACCCGGGGCGCGGGTTCTTCTACGTCGTGAGGAGGACCGAGGCGCTCCAGAACGCGCCGGGGACCTATGACCCGGCGATCTGCCTGACGGAAGCCGACGAATTCAGCGGCCCTCGGCGGGCGAGCTCGGGGGATTGTTCGTAGCTCGAGGGCCGGCCGTACCCGGGGCGGCGTTGCGGGACGCCGACCCGGGGCACGGACGGCGAATTGACGGGCCACGAGGCCCCTGCTAACGTCGAAGGTGGCGAGCTTGACTCGCAGACCGGCCTCATCAGGTCCGTCATCGCTCGGGAAGGGGGCGAACTGGTTTCGACGGGAAGGAAGAGGCGGGAGTAGCACGCCGAGGGCCATCTCCTCGTTAATCCGATGGAAACTAAAGTAGCTGGCAACACCAACTACGCACTCGCGGCTTAACTGACCGCGACGCCTCTCGAGTAGCCCGGCCCGAGGCGATTCGAAGAGGCGCCATTAATTCGGGCTGGTCCGGCGGTGACGCCCGTAGCCGTCGGACGAGATCACGGGCTGGCCGCGAGATCATTTGCCGCTCAGCGGTCTCGCGGTGAGATAAAAAACGAGCCGGCTAAGCGTGTAGAAGCTCTCGTACGAACCTTTTCGGACGCGGGTTCGATTCCCGCCGCCTCCACCACCCTCCGACGCGCGCCGAAGACGCGCTATGGAGGGTGTCCTCCGTAGCTCGCCGAAGGCGAGCGTAGGAGGACCGTCCCGCACAGCCTCCAAGGTTCGAAACGTGTACTAAACCTGCTCCCCGGCAACGGCTTCATGTCGAGTGTTTGCCCGGACCTCGCATCACGATCCGAACGTTCCTTGACGGGCCGAACCCATGCGTGTGACCGGTGTCGATTGTCGGCCTTCGGCCTCTTCATCTACGGCGCGGCTTCGCCGCGCTTCGCGACGTCGATTTTTGCCGCCGATTGTCTCGGTACGTCAACGGGCCAAGAGGTCGTATACTGACTCTGGAGGTGTCTTCCTGGGATGAACGAGCCGCAAACCCTGGATGAGCAACGACTACGAGCAGTTTTTTGCGCGCTGAGCGAGCAACGGGTCGATTACGCCGTGTTCGGAGCCGTGGCACTGGGCCTGCACGGACTGGCCCGGGCGACTGCCGATCTCGACCTGTTCGTACGAGCCGACGCGGACAACGTCGAACGCCTCAAGGCGGCTCTTCGTACGATCTTTGAAGATCCGAGCATCGATGAGATTTCACCCGAGGATCTGTGTGGCGACTATCCTGCAGTTCGCTACCAACCCCCCGACGGATTCGGCTTCGATATCCTCACGCGTTTGGGGGAGGCATTCCGGTACGAGGATCTCAGCATTGAGGAGAGGGATTATGACGGTGTCCCCGTGAGGGTCGTCACGCCTCGAACCCTGTGGCGACTAAAAAAGGACACGGCCCGTCCCGTGGATCGCTTTGATGCCGAAGTTCTGGCCGAGAGATACGGGTTTCGGGAGGAGTAGCGTGTCGGTCACTCGCTACCGATCGGTCGAAGAGATGCCCAGGCCGTGGAGAGAACCCGATGACCCGGGAAACCTCCGAATTGTGGCGCAGATGCTGACCTTCTACCGAAGTCTGGTGCGGGGCAGTCCTCGCCGAGTGGGCGTCCAGCGTTTTCGCACGCTGCGGGAGGCCAACGCTAGCCGGGACGACCCCTACCGCCGTTGAGACGCGGGTTCGATTCCCGCCGCCTCCACCATCCTTCGCGCGCTCCGCGCGCTACGGATGGCAGGCCCTTCTCCCTCGAACGCCATTGCATGGATCAGCTTTGGCGCGCGAAAGGATGGTGCCCTCCGTAGCTCGCGAGCAAAGTCAGCGAGCGTAGGAGGGCTTCTCGTGTACCATGATGCCACCCGGTCCCCTCTCGCATCCCCAGGCCGCGCTCCAGTCTCGCTGAGTTGACAATACCTGCAATCGGGCCGCGGCGGCTTGTCCGCGACCCATGCGGTATGATCTCCAGCGTGCGGGTCGTCTCGGCCACCGCCGGTCTTCGAGACGTCTCCGATCGCGCGGAAGCCCATGGACGAGATTCGCAACTTCTGCATCATCGCGCACATCGACCACGGCAAGTCGACGCTGGCCGATCGCCTGATCCAGCACTGCGGCGCCGTGGACGAGCGCAAGTTCCGGGACCAGATCCTGGACTCGATGGACATCGAGCGCGAGCGCGGGATCACGATCAAGAGCAACACGATCACCCTGAGCTACAAGGCGAGTGACGGAAAGACCTACCAGCTAAACCTGATCGACACGCCGGGGCACGTCGACTTTTCCCACGAGGTCCGGCGCTCGCTGATGAGTTGTGAGGGCGCGATTCTGCTGATCGATGCGTCGCAGGGCGTCGAGGCGCAGACCGTGGCCAACTTGTACCTGGCGATGGAGTTCGACCTCGAGATCTTGCCGGTGATCAACAAGATCGACCTGATCTCGGCCGACATCGAGCGCGCGAAGGAGGAGATCGAGGCCGACCTGGGGCTCGATCCCGAGGATGCGATCCTCTGCTCCGCCAAGGAGGGCACCGGAATCGACGAACTGCTCGAGGCGATCGTGCAGAGGCTGCCCGCGCCGGAGGGCGACGCGGAGGCCCCGCCGCGGGCCTTGCTCTTCGACGCCGCGTACGATCCGTATCGCGGTGTCGTGCTCGCCTGCCGGGTCAAGGATGGAGCGCTCCGCGCCGGACGGACGATCCGCCTGATGAACACGGGAAAAGAGCACGAGGTCGAAGAGGTCGGGCTGTTGGGCCTGCAGCGCAAGCCGATGCCCGAGCTGGGCACCGGTTCCGTGGGCTACGTCCTGGCCGGCATCAAGACGGTCCGCGACGTCGAGGTCGGCGACACGATCACCGAAGCGGAAAGACCCGCGACCGAAGCCCTGCCGGGCTACAAGGAAGCCAAGTCCGTCGTCTTTTCCTCGATCTACCCGATGGCCACCGACGAGTACGTCGAGCTGGTCAAGGCGCTGGACAAGCTGGTGCTGAACGACGCGGCGTTGACCTTCGAGAAGGATTCGTCGGTTGCCCTGGGCCACGGATTTCGCTGCGGATTCCTCGGGTTGCTGCACCTCGAGGTGGTCCAGGAGCGGTTGCGCCGGGAATACGGACTCTCCCTGGTGCTGTCCGCGCCGTCGGTGCGCTATCGAGTGACCCTGGAAAACGGAGAGGTGTGCTCGGTCGATAACCCCAGCTTCTACCCCGATCCTTCCACCATCGCCGGCTGCGAGGAGCCCTTCATCAAGGGCTCGGTGCTGATCCCGGAGCGTTACATCGGAGCGGTGATGGAGCTGTGCCGCGAGCGGCGGGGCGTCGAGACGAACTTCAACTACCTCGCGGCCAAGCGGGTCGAGCTGACCTCAGAGCTTCCGCTGGCCGACGTGCTGTTCGACTTCTACGACCGGCTGAAGACGATCACCCAGGGCTACGGCTCCTTCGACTACGAGATGCTGGACTACCGGGAGACCGATCTGGTGAAGGTGGACATCCTGATCAACGGCGAACCGGTGGACGCCCTGTCCCAGCTGGTTCATCGGGCAAAGGCCCGTCCGCGGGCGTTGCACTACTGCGAGCGGCTGGCCGAGACGATCCCGCGCCACCAGTTCAAGATCGCGATCCAGGGCACGATCGGAGGGTCGATCATCGCCCGTACCAACGTCCAGGCCCTGCGCAAGGACGTCACGGCCAAGTGCTACGGCGGCGACATCACGCGCAAGCGCAAGCTTCTGGAAAAGCAGAAAGCGGGCAAGAAGCGCATGAAGACGATCGGGTCGGTGGACATTCCGCAATCGGCCTTCGTCGCCGTGCTGAAGACGGACACGGACTCGTGAGCGAAGAGCCGGCCGGCCTTTACTTCCACATTCCGTTCTGTTCACGAATCTGCCCGTACTGTGACTTCGCCGTGAGAACCGGCGACCGCGCCCGGCGCCGGCGGTTCGTCGACCATCTGCTGGCCGAGATCGAACTGCACGACGGGCAGGCGCTGCGATTCGACACGATCTATTTCGGCGGGGGCACGCCATCCTCGCTGTTGCCGGAGGAGATCGGGCAGATCCTCGATGCCGTTCGCCGCCGGTTCCGGTTCGAGGACGACGTCAGGATCTTCGTCGAGGTCAATCCCGAGGACGTCACCGCCGAGACCGTGACGGCCTGGAGGGGGTTGGGGGTTCACACGCTTAGCCTGGGCATCCAGGCGCTCAACGCGGACGGTCTGAAGTTTCTGGGTCGACTCCACGACGTGGACCAGGCCCGGCACTCGGTCGATCTGGCCCGGGACGCCGGGTTCGACACGGTCGCGATCGACCTGATCTATGGTCTTCCCGGGCAGACCGCATCCGACTGGCGCGCGGAGCTCGACCGCGCGCTGGCGCTGCCCGCGCAGCACTTCTCCTGCTACCAGCTGACGATTCACCCCCGCACGCGCTTTTCCCTGTTGGAGAAGCGCGGCGAGCTGACCCAGCTTCCCGTGGACGAGCAGGGTGAGTTGTTTCGCCTGACCCACCGGTATCTCAACGATGCCGGCATGCAGGGCTACGAGGTGTCGCAGTTCGCCCGCGCACCGGCGCACCGTTCGCGGCACAACCTCAAGTACTGGAACCATACGCCCTATCTGGGTCTCGGCCCAGCCGCGCACTCGTTTCATGAGAGAAGGCGCTGGTGGAACTATCGCCGCACCAACCCGTGGCAGGAGGCGATTCTGCAGGGAAAGCTTCCCGTCGAGGGCGAGGAGCGTCTCGACACCCGCGCGCTGGTTCTCGAAGCGCTGATGACCGGATTCCGAACCTATGCAGGTGTAGACCTGTCAGGGATACGGTCGCGCTGGGGAGTTGACCTACAGGTCACCGACTCCGCTCTGATCAACCGCCTCCACTCCGAAGGGCTGCTCTCTCTCGCCGACGATCGCCTGGTCCCGACCCTGGAGGGACTCGCCTTGGCCGATTCGATCTCGCCGATGTTCGGTGCCGCCTTCGATGTCACCCCATAGCCAACGTCGAGTGTCGGGCAAGGAACCGGGGTGGTAGGGTAAGGAGCGTTCGAAACCGCGGCTTAGCGCACCTGGCCGCTCGACTCATCACAAGGGAACATCCTTGATGAACGACGCCTACTTTCCTCTCCTTGCGGAGGAATTCAAGATATCCTCGCCGCAGGTCAAGGCGACTGCGACGCTGATTGCCGAAGGCGCCACGGTGCCGTTTATCGCGAGGTATCGCAAGGAGGCGACCGGCGGTCTCGATGAAGTAGTGATCTCCGGAATCCGCGACAGACTAGATCAGCTCGCAGAGTTGGATAGACGGCGCGAAGCGATACTCAAGTCCTTGATCGAACGCGAGCTACTGACCGACAAGCTAGAGATGGCGATCGCCGCCGCACGATCGCTGTCCCGGCTCGAGGACATCTACCTTCCTTTCCGACCCAAGCGGCGTACCCGTGCCGCCATCGCGCGAGACAAGGGGTTGGCGCCACTGGCCGATCTGATTCGAGTGCAGGGCGTCGAGACTCCCCAGGAACTCGCAGCGGCCGCGGCTGAGCACGTTGATGAAGACAAGGGTGTCACTTCCGCCGATGAAGCGCTTGCAGGAGCGCGCGATATTGTTGCCGAGCAGATCAACGAAGACGGCGAAGCTCGCGCCCGGCTCAGGATACTCTACGAAGAGACATCGACTCTCTACTCGCGTGTACTCAAAAACAAGGAAGAGGAAGGCGCCAAATACCGCGACTATTTCCACTGGCACGAGCCGACGTCAACGGCCCCTTCCCACCGCGTGCTGGCCATGCGTCGCGGCGAAAAAGAGGGGTTCCTGACCCTTCGCATCGCGCCGGCCGAAGAGGAGGCGATCGGTATCCTGCGGCGTCTTTTCGTAAAAAGCGACTCCGCCGCTTCCGAGCAGGTTCAACTGGCCGTGGAAGACAGCTACAGACGATTGCTCGGTCCATCGCTGGAAACGGAGATCCGAACCCAGATGAAACGCCGCGCCGATGAAACGGCCATCAGGGTCTTCGCCGACAACCTCCGTGAACTGCTGCTGGCACCGCCGTTGGGGCACAAGAACGTGCTCGCTATTGATCCCGGTTTTCGCACCGGCTGCAAGGTGGTCTGCCTGGACCGGCAGAGCAAGCTGCTTGACAAGTCAACGATCTATCCCCACACCGGCGGGCAGCGGGTTGCCGAAGCCGAGGCGATCCTGCAGACGTTGTGCCGGAAGTACGAAATCGAAGCGATTGCCATCGGCAACGGCACCGCCGGTCGTGAGACCGAGACCTTCGTCAGGGGTATCGGACTGCCTGAGCAGATACGCGTGGTGATGGTCAACGAATCGGGAGCATCAGTCTATTCCGCTTCCGCCGTGGCTCGCGAGGAATTCCCATCGGAGGATGTCACGGTGCGCGGTTCCGTGTCGATCGGCCGTCGGTTGATGGATCCGCTGGCCGAACTCGTCAAAATCGATCCAAAGTCGATCGGGGTCGGCCAGTATCAGCACGATGTTGATCAAGTCGCGCTCAAGCAGAGCCTCGACGACGTGGTGACGAGTTGTGTGAATGGTGTCGGCGTCGATCTCAACACGGCCAGCGAACAGCTTCTCACCCATGTCTCCGGATTAGGACCCAAGTTGGCCGGGAACATCGTGACCTACCGTAACGAGAACGGTCCGTTCCGGCGGCGCGCACAGCTGAAGAAGGTCCCACGGCTCGGACCGAAGGCGTTCGAGCAGGCGGCCGGATTCCTGCGTATTCGAGATTCCGCCAATCCTCTCGATGCCAGCGCCGTTCACCCCGAAAGCTACGGCATCGTCGATGCGATGGCCACCGATCAGAATTGCTCGGTCAAGGAGTTGATCGCCGATCCCGAACGCAGAAGGGCGATCGATCTCGGTCGGTATGTGACCGAGAAGGTCGGGATGCCCACCGTGCGCGATATTCTCGAGGAGCTGGCGAAACCGGGTCGCGATCCGCGCAGCGAATTCGAGTCGTTCAGCTTCGCCGAAGGGGTGGAGAAGATCGAGGATTTGAAACCGGGGATGAAGTTGCCGGGAATCGTCACCAACGTCGCCGCATTCGGCGCCTTCGTCGATGTCGGCGTACACCAGGACGGTTTGGTGCACATCAGCCAGTTGGCCGACCGATTCGTGCGCGATCCGGCCGAAGTTGTAAGAGTTCAGCAGAAGGTAGAGATCACCGTTCTGGAAATCGATCTGCCGCGGAAACGGATTTCTCTCTCGATGAAAAAGGCCCCCCCACGCTAGTACCCCAAGGTAGGTTCCTCTCCCTGGGATGCCCGAAGAAGAGCACGATAGGGTTCGATTCCCGCCGCCTCCACCCTTCGACTCGCTTGTACCGCGCTGGCGCGCGGTACAACGCTCGCTCATGGCAAGCCTCTTTGACTTGTGGCTTGGGAGCGAGTCGAAGGGCCCTTTGATGCGCTCGTTTTCGATGTCGTCTCCGGAGATCTTTCAGACCATCGCGCCGACGTGCTGCACACCGATCGAGCTTCCGAACACCGCGGGACACCGTACTGGCATTGCACCGAATTCGAACCGCGATGCTTGCGAGCAATGGAAGTCTACGTCTTTCCCAGCAAGGGTCAGTCGTCCAGTCAGCAGTCCAGAGATGAGTCCGCCTGCTACACTTGGGCGGTCCAGAACACGGGGACGGACCCTTTCCAGTTGCAGAAGGAACAGCAGCGGCAACAGCAGCAGACCGCGGAGAAAAAACAACAGATCGCCGACGCCGGAAAGGGCGCCGGCGCCAAGGGGGCGGTGGGCGGCGCGGCCGCCGGGGCGCTCATCGGTGCGATCGCCCACGAGAGCGTCGGGGCCTATGCTGCTTGGGGGGCGCTCGCCGGCGCCGTGGTCACCCGCAGACGAACCTACGAAAAGCAGGTGCAAGCGACCCAGCAGGTCCAACAGCAGAGTCAGCAACAAGCGCAGGCCACGCAGCAGGAGATCGGCAACTTCAAGAAGGCGTTCAGTGTCGGCCTCGAGGCCAAGGACTACTTGGTCAAGTACTGAAACGAGTCACGTAGGCGGATCGTCGAGCGACACCGGCATGGGTGACGGATGATCCGGTACTGGTTCGCTCCGGCGACGTGCCTCGGCCCTGCCTGCTACTCGTTCGGGTGCTTGCTGGGTCGGTAGAGGGTATCCCAGATCATCGCCTCTTGGAGAAGCTGGCCTCGGTTCATCTGGTAGACCTTAATCCCGCCGACGAAACCGGAGTCAACTCCAAGTCCGGCGAGCGCTTCGGCTTTCTTCTTGGTCTTCCCCGCCTTCCAACCTGCCGCAAAGCTCTTGAAGGTGGCCTCGTCCTCGAACAGGAAGACGAGGTAGGATTCGGTGATCTCGTGATCGGGGTTCGCGGTGCATTCCATGTACGTCCGATCCTGGGTCGACTTCTCCACGGCCACGCCGACGCCGTCACCCTGCTTATCCGCGAAGTTGGCCGAGCCCCACGCCACTGAAATCTCCATGACCGCATGCCCCTAGGCGTTTTCGACCTCACCCTTCGCTTCAGGATGGAGCTCGAGGAGCATCTTCATGGCCTTGGCCTCGCCTGCATCGGCCTTTTCACGGTGTGCCTGTGCCGAGGCTCCCACCAGAGACACGCTAACCGCCGCGGCGACCGCGGAGCACAGGATGATCTTGATCCATCTGGGCATCTCTTCTCTCCTTGTTCTTGCGTCCGTTCGAATCCTAAGGCGCCGGTTGCCGGCGCTCTCGATGCGACAAGTCTAAGCCGACCGGGTCCGGAATGGAAGCGGGATGCGCACTGTGCTGAACTGCGACCTAGGGTTGAAGGGCCTATGATGCGACCTTGGACCTTGAGGTTTGAGGTATCGTTGGGCGCCGCAAGCTCGAGGGAGACAGGGTATGAGGCGGCCAAATCGAGCTTCACACTTTCGCCGACTCTGCATGGTGGGGTTGGCCATGGTCGCGATGGCCAGTCTGACCGCGGCGGATGATAAGCAGCCCGAAGACGTGGTCACCCTGAAGAACGGCGATCGGATAACCGGGAAGATCAAGGGGATGACCCAGGGCCAGCTCGCCCTGGATACCGACCATTTAGGAACGCTGAACATCGCCTGGGTGCACATCCAGGGAATCGCGGGTACCGAGGTGTTCGAGGTCGAGTCGGAAGCGGGTGACACGTATGTAGGATCGATCCGTCCTTCCGAACAGAAGGGCAAGATCTTGATTGTCGAAGGGGACAAGACGACCGAGTTGGACCAGGCCCAGGTTGTTCGCATCGTCCCGATCAAGAAGCGTTTCTGGGGGCGCATCGACGGCGCCGTGAGCCTGGGTTACAGCTACACCAAGAGCAGCAACGTGAGCCAGCTCAGTTTCAACGGGGCCGCTGCCTATCGGTCCCAGCGACACATGACCGACCTCACTCTGGCCACCAGCGTCACAGTTCAGGAGGTCGCGGACACCACCAGCCGTGTGTCGCTCGTCGGAGCGCACACCCGATTCCTCGAGCACGACTGGCTCGCGCAGACCGACGCCACTTTCGGACAGAATCAGGAGTTGGGATTCGACGCGCAGGTCCTGCTTGGCGGTGGGGGGGGCGATTCCTCAAGCGGACCAACCGCAACTGGATCAAGGTTCTCGGCGGACTGAATGTGAACCGGCAGTGGCCCACGGGGAACTACCCTGTCGCCACAAATCTGGAAGCAAATGCCAGCCTGGACTACTCCTTGTTCCGGTACAACAACAACAACAACTACTTCAGAACCCGGCTCACGATCTATCCCGGCCTCACGGACTGGGGGCGGATTCGCGGCGAGTGGAGCCTCGTGCTGCAGCAGACCCTCGCCGGCAACCTCGTCTGGAGTTTTAGCGGATACGCCAGCTACGATACCGACCCGCCGAACCCGACCGCCTCCAACAACGACTGGGGGGTCGTGACGGGGCTGGGCTGGAGTGCCGGTCTCATTGCACCCTCCCGACAGGTAATCCAGGCTGGCCGCGACGCGTACCTGCGAGCAGGCGGTCCTTCGGTTCGGAGGTGCCGAAGAACACCTCCACCAGATCATCCCACTCCGCGTCGCCAACGTGGTCTGCGAGGTTCTCGACCGCTTGACCGCCATCCACGGCAGTGGCGCATCCCCGAACCGGCGTGCTCGACATTGCGTGCAGAAGATCACGTAGTCGATGTAACTCGTCGCGCATCCATTTCCCAGCGACTTCCCCGGTGAGCATCGTTTTCAGGGCACCGGAGAGCCGCTTGGGCGAGATCTCGTAGATCCAGCCTTTCTCGAAGGGCTCGATCTGGAACTGCGCAGGATCCTCTCGTCCTTGCTCGTTCACGACGGAGACAACGCCGTCCACGGGCGAGCGGACCTTGAGTGCTCGTCCACCGCGACGCAACATCACCAACGGCGCTCCACGCCTGACTGCCGTGCCGGGCGGAAGGGCGTAGATGTGCTCGAGCCCGCCAAGGAGCGTCAGGAGCACCCTGTCCACTCCGACATGAATGGAGCCGGACGGATTCAAACGCACCCAGAGGTGTTCCGGGGCTACAAAGACCCCTCCAGGAACCCGGTCCTCAATGGGTGCGGCAACCGCTTCCAAGGTCGAGGCAACGGAGATGTCAGCCGGCGTGGCCTGGTGTGTTGAAGACCCCTTGCGCTCCGCCGCCTGCACGACGAAGTAGTCGAGGGTCAGAAATAGAATAATGGTGAACAGGATCAAGAGAGCGACCACCGTGACACCTCCCTGTACAGAAGAAACCGAGTCGTGTCATGGACGTCTCCGATATCAGAGCATCTACTCAAAGAATGACTTATGGAACGCCCTTCAGCCTCGGGGAAGCGGACGATTATTGCTAAGCCGAATGGATAACTTCGAAACGACCTGCTCTACGCATGAGTGGGTACAGCGGCCTCGGCGAGGGCGGTTTCCAGGTCCGCCTGCAGGTCTTCGTAGGCCTCGCAGCCCACGGCGATCCGGATGAGGTCGTCCCGGATACCGGCTTTTTGCCGTTCAGCGCCGGAGATCCCGGCGTGAGTCATTGAAGCGGGGTGCTCGATGAGTGTCTCGACCCCTCCCAGAGATACGGCGAGTGTGGCCACGCGGACGGCATCGATCACGGACTTTGCCGTCCGCAGTCCTCCGTGCACCCCGAACGACACCATCGCACCGGGTCCTTCCATCTGTCGCCATACCAGATGGTGTTGCGGATGGGAGGGGAGGCCCGGATAGCTCACCCAGGACACGCCTGGATGTGTCTCCAGAAATGCCGCGAGTCGTTGGGCATTCTCTTGGGCACGCTCGACCCTCAGGGCCATGGTGCGAAGCCCGCGTAGGACAAGCCACGCTTGGTGGGGATCCATCGTGCCACCGAGCCCGTGGAGCATCGAAGCCAGACGGTCGTGCAACTTCTTGCGAGCGGCCACGATCATACCGGCCACGACGTCACTATGGCCGTTGACGAACTTGGTCAGGCTGTGGACCACAATATCCGCGCCGAAGCAGATCGGCTTCTGAAGCAAGGGGGTGGCAAAGGTGTTGTCTACAACCAAGAGAGCTTGACAATCTCTCGCGAGCTCCACGCAGCCTTCAAGGTCGGTCAGCTTGATGGTTGGATTGGCGGGGGTCTCAACGAACAGCATGCGTGTTTCGGGCCGCAGGGCCTCGCGGACTGCTGTGAGATCCTCCGTGGGAACCCACGAAGACTCGATCCCGAACTTGGCAAGCTGCTTCTCGAGAAGCAGGCGAGTCGGACCGTAAACGGCATCCGTCCCGATAACGTGGTCGCCCGAGCGCAGGAAGGTCAGGAACACGGTCGAGATCGCGGCCATCCCGGTGGCGGTTGCGAGCCCTCGGAAACCTTCTTCCAGGGCGCACACCGCGCGCTCGAGAGCTCGGACGGTCGGGTTTCCCAGGCGCGTGTACTTGTATCCCGTATCTAGTCCGGAGAAGCGAGAGGCACCTTCGTCGGCGCTACGAAACGAAAACGTCGCGGACTGGTAGATCGGAACCGACACGGCACCGTACTCGGGCGCCTCATCGAGCCCAGCGTGGATCACCTGGGTCTCCGGTCTCGCCGAGCTCTTCTTGCTGGCCATCAGGTTCCTCCTCCGAAGGCTGAGGTCCCGGCCCTATTCGAGGTTCCGACCGTGTCCGTGCCGATGCCTTCGGGCGGGGGAGTCGTGGTGGCCATGCTGGTGGTGACCTCGACCGTGGCGCCCTCCGCCGCACGCATCTTCTTCCGTCAGCGGGCTCAACCGCCCCCCGCGGGCAGCCTCGAGGACCTCGGAAACCGTGTCGTGCTCGGTCCGGAGGACGTCCACGCCCGCCTCGCGCATCGCCGCAAAGGCACGCCTGCCCATTCCCCTGCAGACGACGGCTTCGACTCCGCGAGCTGCCAACTGTCCGAGGTGATGATCCGAGCGGCCCTGGCCCCCACAGCCCGAACCCGAGATGACGTCAACGCCATCCGTGTCGGTGTCGATCACCACAAAGAACGGACTGCCGCCAAAATGGTCGCTGATCCTCGATGTCGTTCCTGAACCGTTTTCCGTTGGTACACAAATCTTCATGACGCGCTCCCTTCCTGCCGAGAAATACCGAGATCTTGACCCACGCCCGGGTGAGGGCCCTGAACCTTCATAACCGAGCCCGGCATGACTTCGTTCATATCGTCACCTCGCCGTCGCCGGAACGTGCTCAGTCTCGCGGGAGTCCCGAGGTCCATCCACCCACAACCCGCTACCCGAACCACAGAGAGGAGGTCACAGGAGTGTTCCAGAACGCCGCGACTGAAATCCACATTCGGCAGGATTCGGTACAGACCGTCGAAACCTGCCTGACGCGTCTCGGTCCAGGAGACAAATTCCTTCACGAGCTCCGGCACGGCGCGTTCGAACAGCTTCAACATGGCGTCGGCGGTCGCAACCATGATGAGGGTGTTGACCACCGCGCCGCGGTGAGCGAGCCTGCAAGAGGTCTCATGTCCCGGCTTTTCAACGAAGGCGGCAACTCGGGACGCAAGACCTCTCGCAGCGTTGCAACGAGGTACGATCCAGCCGCACTCCGTGTCATTCTCGGAAGGACTGGCGCCGACAAGCACAATCCTGTCGTGATTACGGTGCGCTTCATCCATTGCGTCAACGATGGCTTGTCGAAGGCGCCCCTCGTCCTCGACGTAGTGATCGGTGGGGAGAGTCAAGACCGTCGCCATCGGGTCGAGTCCGCGAATATGCAACAGAGGCAAGAGAATGCCCGCTCCCGTTCCACGGTTGCGTGGTTGGACGATCACGTTTGACGCCGGGATGTCGGTAAGTTCGCTTTCCCACCAGCGGCGGTGCTGGGACGCCACCACTGGGACGATGTGTTGCACCGGAACGAGATCGGCGGCTCGGTTGATTGTCCAGCGGAGCATGGACTCGTTCCCGCCAGGCCTGTAGAATTGCTTGGGAACGGGTACGCCATCGACCTCGCCGGTGAGCGGTTGCACTCTCTTGCCATCACCTGCGGCCAGCAGAATCGACCACAGGTGACCTCTCGCACTCATTCGAGGCCTCCTTCCTCAGTTCATAACTGGAACTTGTCGGACTACATCCAGCGATGACCGATCTCGTCGAGGAAGCGCACCAAGGCGCATCGTGGTATCGACGAGCGATCGGGTTTCAGGGGATACCGCAAGAGGAAGACGACGAAATCCTCGTGTACTTCCATGGGGTCACTTCCGCGTACTAGACCGCACGCGGAGAGGTCGTCGTTGCAGTCGTCCAGAAAACACAGCACCATCATGAATCTCGACCGACGAACGGCACCGAACTCGACCCCGTACCTCTCAAAGAAGACGCCTTCCGCGCCCTCTTCCGCTCGGGATAACGCTCGGATGAGAGCGGTGTGGATCGGGACGAAGCGATCGTCCGAGTACCCGCCAACGTATGGACGAGGCTGCAGGTTCAGCCGGCAAGCCGTTGCGAGCCGCCTGTGATCGGCGAGGAAGTCGGCAAGCCTGTAGGAGATCGCGTGGTTGGACGCCCTAGGCGCGACTTTCACCGCACTCCGTTGGACGAGCAGTCTTTCGGAAACGCGTTCGGAGTCATGTGCACTATTCATAAGCGACTCCCTGGGCTATCATTCCTCGCCGATCTTGTGATCACGACCCTTACGGATCACTCCCTAGGAGTGGCGGCCCCGAACCACGAACACCGGACAGGGCGACCGTCTGATGACCTGCTCGGTCGTCGAGCCCAACAGCAGGTGAAAGATGAATTTACGGCCATGAGTCGCCATCACGACGACGTCGGCCTCTTTCCTCTGGAGCGCGACGAATGTCTTCATGTCGTCGACGGAAAGGTGGTCTTCGATGACACCGGAAAGCGTGTTTTCCTGCAAGTGGGCAGCGATCAGCTGTGCTCCGAACCTCTCCGCCGAGATCCTCGCCGAGTCGAAGGCCTCGTCCGAGATCCCGGAAAAGTCCGTGGTTACGAGTATTGTCCGCAACTCGTCCACCTCGCCTCGCTCCGATCGCTCCGCGGCGGGTATGGGTTGCATTTGCCATCCTCCGGCTCTTGGTGATCCCGCGTGTTAGTTAAAGGATGGCGGAAGCCGTTCGATCCCGCATCGGAACATTGGACGGTTTACCGTGCACCGGAGTGCTGGAATAGTGAAAGAAGCCTCTACATCTGATGTGGAGAACGACTGCGCCAAATGATGGGGAATCCGGGCAGTGAACGAGGCGGGGCGCAGCGGGAGGCAGACTAACGCCGGCCCCCGGCTTTGAGAACTGCCGAGACCAGGTCACCGGCGGCGCATCCCTTGAGCAGGAAAGCGTCCGCTCGGGCAGCTCGCGCTCGGGTCTCGACCTCGGGGCGCATCGTCAGGATCACGACGCCGATATCGGGCCAACGTTCCTTGATCCGGCGCGTCGCCTCGAGTCCGTCCATCTCTGGCATGCGGTAGCCCAGGACAACCACGTCCGGATGGAGTTGTCCGGCGAGTGCAATCGCTTGAGCGCCATCCTCGCAGTCAGCAACGACTCGGACATCTGGGTACGTTGTCAGCAGTGCCCTCAGTGCATTCCTTGTGTTTGGTTGATCGTCGGTGAGCAAGACCTTGAGAGTCTTCGGATTCCTTTCGAGAAAACCCTTCATTGCACTCCTCGGCCGCCACTTCGTATTCCGAGCTAAAAGTACTGACCGCAGCAGCCCACGCCATCGGAGCCGAGGATGGTTTCCTCACGGCGAATTGGATGAGATTAGGGCTGATTGAATCTAGCTGATGATGCAGGGTGGGTACGCAGAATGTCCCATTGCCCAAGACTTCCGGCTCCACGACGGCGGCCGCGTGGCCACCTCGCGCCACGATGCCACCCGATGAAAGCGAGGCAAGAACTCCGGAATCCGGGACATTGGAGCATCTGGACCGGCCGTCAGGAGTCTGGGGCTCACGTTGGAAACTCGTCGAGGTCGTCGAGGTCGTCGAGCGAGGTGAGCCCGTGCTTCAGAGCGTAGAGCGCAGCCTGAGTGCGACTGGCGACGTTCAGCTTTCCCAGGATGCTGCTGACATGTGTACGAGCCGTCGCCTCGCTGATGCATAGACGATCGGCAATGGACCCGTTACTCATCCCTCGTGCGATGAGCTGAAGGACTTCGGTCTCTCGCGCCGTCAGTGACTCGAGCCGGGTCATGGCCGCCGGGTCTTTCGACATCTCGCGGAGCAAGCGCCTCGCGACGGACGGCGTGAGAGTGGACTGCTCGTGAACCACGCCCCGGATGGCCCGGACCAGTTCCTCCGGAGTTGCGTCCTTGAGCAGATAACCCTGGGCTCCGGCTTTGAGCGCAGGAAAAAGTTTATCATCGCCTCCGAAACTGGTCAGGACGAGGACTCGAGTGTTCTTGTTTCGTAACACGATTCGACGTGTCGCTTCGACGCCGCTCACCTCCGGCATGACAAGGTCCATGAGGACCACGTCCGGTTCCAGTTGCTCGGCCTGGTCAATCGCCTCGCGGCCGTTCTCGGCCTCACCGACGATTTCCATGTCGGGTTCCGTGCCGAGAAGCGCTTTCAGGCCTCGGCGTACCACCGCATGATCATCGACTATCAGGATGCGAATCGACTTCCCGCTCATTCGCCCTGCCTCCAATGTGGCGCACCCTTTGTGTTGACTCTCGAACTAACACGCGGACCGTAGTCCCCTCGCCGGGCTTGCTCAGGATAGTGAGTTCGGCGCCGATCCTGGTCGCGCGCTCCTCCATTCCACGAAGACCGTAGCCGCCCCTCGGTCGCGCCTTGTCGAGGTCG
>Ga0316187_10000350_pt1 | contig 35000 bp, 40 predicted proteins | sample CroRivburrow1_MG_FD_204927 | JGI IMG/M metagenome (GOLD analysis project Ga0316187, IMG submission 204927) | Coastal sediment microbial communities from Maine, United States - Cross River worm burrow 1 | ecosystem: Environmental > Aquatic > Marine > Coastal > Sediment | place: USA: Maine... | reverse complement strand
AGAGCGAAGGTTTGTGACGGCACAGGCGGGAAGCGCCTCCTTTTTTGCCGCCTCTCGAGATGCCTGGTCCAATTCACGCTCTTCGTAAAAAAGCACTGCATGCCCGCCGCGGCATGCCAGAAGATGCACGTGCGAACGCCTCGCAGATCATCTGCCGCCGCGTTTGCGAATCACGAGAGTTCTACTCGAGCAAGTCGGTCGCGTGCTATTTGCCGATGGACGACGAAGTGGATACACGCGAAATCATCGAACGTGCGTGGCGCGCAAACAAGCGCGTATTCGTTCCGGTTTTGCGCAGTAATACGGAAATGCTGTTTTGTCGGATTGATCCGGAATCGGAACTCGAGAAAAACAGTTTCGATTTGTGGGAGCCAACACGTGGCTTGCTGATCGAACCTCGACAACTGGATCTTGTTGTAGCACCTACTGTCGCTTTCGATGAATTCGGAAATCGAATTGGCATGGGCGGCGGCTATTACGATCGTTGCTTTTCGTTTCTTCGATATCGCAAGAATTGGATTCGTCCGAAACTTGTTGGCGTGGCGTTTCAATGTCAGGAAATCGAGGAAATTACGCCAAATCCTTGGGATATACGGCTTTATCGGATTATCACCGATAAGGAATAGGCGTTTTTTTCCGCAGCAAAATGGCAATAGCGATTACAGCTGCACGAGCAAGGCGGAAGCGTGAATCATTTTTTCTGTTCCGTCATTCCTGTTCTTAAACATCCTGTAACTCGCAAACAGGCCACCTTGAATTGACGCTCTTTCTGATCGCGAATTTGTTTCGCGACGTAACACGATCATCTTCAATTTCAGAGCTGCGCAATTGTGTTTTACAGATCATTCTTGCGCGCGATTTTTCGATGCTCTAAGTCGCTGGATTTTTTGGGGTTGTTGAGTATACTCAAGCGCGGGTACCCGACACGGAGAAAACAATGGCTACCAAGAAGAAGACTCGTAAAAAGGCTTCTAAGCGAAAGGTCGCGAAGAAGCGTATTGCAAGTAAGAAGAAACGCGTTGCGAAGAAGGTTTCCGCTGCGCGCAAGAAAGTGAAGAAGAGAATCGCCAAGAAAAAGGCGAAACGGAAAGCAGTTAAGAAGAAAGTGAAAAAGAAAGTCGCTAAGAAAAAAGCGAAGAAGAAAGCTACAAAGCGCAAGGCTAAGAAGAAAGTAGCCAAGCGTAAGACGAAGAAAAAAGCTACAAAGAAAAAGGCTAAAAAGAAGGTAGCCAAGCGCAAGACCAAGAAGAAAGCTACAAAGAAAAAGGCTAAAAAGAAAGTAGCCAAGCGCAAGACCAAGAAGAAAGCTACAAAGAAGAAAGCTACGAAGAAAAAGGCCACAAAGAAAAAGGCGAAGAAGAAAGTCGCCAAACGGAAAACGAAGAAGAAGGCACCAAAACGCAAAGCGAAGAAGAAAGTAGCCAAGCGTAAGACCAAGAAGAAAGCTACAAAGAAGAAGGCGAAGAAAAAAGCTACCAAACGGAAAGCCAAGAAGAAAAAGGCGACTCGTAAAAAGAAACGGTAGTTAGCTGGAAGCTTGGGAAGAGGCCTTCTTCCAAAGCTAGCAAAAGAGCCCGCCTAGGCGGGCTCTTTTCTTTTCTGCGCAGACCAAACTGTGCACGGTCGCACGTGCATTTCGCGATAATTTGACTATAGTACGCAGCTATGGACGCAACCGAAAAGAAACGAGCGGCCGCCAGGGCTGCAATGGAGCTCATCCAGCCCGGTACGGCGCTGGGCGTCGGTACTGGCTCGACCGTGAACTGCCTGATCGAAATCTTGCCCGAGGTTCGTGATCTGATTGACCGTGTCGTCTCCAGTTCGAAGGCCTCGACGGAATTGCTCGAAGCACACGGTTTTGAAGTTTCGACGCTCAACGAATCCGGGGACCTGGACCTCTATATAGACGGCGCGGATGAGAGCAACAAGCATTTGCAGCTCATCAAGGGCGGCGGCGGTGCGTTAACCCGCGAAAAAGTCCTGGCAGCAGCAGCACGTCGATTCGTTTGCATCGTCGACGACACAAAACTCGTCGGCATGCTCGGCAGTTTCCCTCTGCCAATCGAAGTATTGCCCATGGCACAGGAGTTCGTCGCCAGGCGCATGCTCAAGATGCGGGGTCAGCCGATCTGGCGTGAGGGTTTCGTGACGGACAACGGCAATCACATTCTTGATGTTCACAATCTGCAGATCGTCAACCCAATCGACATGGAAGCAAGAATCAATCGGATTCCCGGTGTTGTGACGGTCGGGCTGTTTGCAGATCGTCCCGCGGACATCCTGCTGATCGCGGATGACAACGGCGTGCGTGAAATGCGTACTTGAAGATCGGTCCCCTGTCCATTGCCGCAATCCTCGCGGCTATCGCAACCCTTTGTTCCTGCTCTTCCGACTCCGAAGATACGTCGAAATACGGCGACCTGGCGCTGGTCGGCGCGAGAGCCTACACCCTTGACGAAAATGGGCATCTCTGACTCGAACATGAGTCGAAACAACCAGGAGTAATAGCCATGGCCTTCGGAAAAATTCGCGAAATGTTCTGCTCGTAAGCCTGGTTTACGGCGCCGCGGCGGAGTCTTGGCGTCTATTACCACGGGCGCTTCTTCCTGCAGCTTCGCCAACAGTTTTTGACTCTGCGCGCTCTTGTCTCCGAGCCTTAGAAACCTGGCAACGGTATCTGCGAACCCCAGCGACCCTCCATCGGACAAGATCTGATAGACGTATTGCTTCTTGCTACGGTAGTCGAAAAACATTGAGACGTACCAATCTCAGGGATTGTCGCTTCGCGGAGGGATCAAGAGGAGGGATTCTCGCACTGCGTGCGAGCCAGTCGCTTCGCGGAGGGATCACCAGGAGGGATTGTCGCTGCGCGGAGGGATCAAGAGGAGGGATCACCAGGAGGGATTGTCGCTACGCGACCAGGCATGCGGCTGCGCCGCTGCGCCTGTCGAACAGGGGCTCTCATCCACATCCCCCCGAACCAGAAAAAGAAAAGGGCCCCGTAAAGGGGCCCTTTTCTTTTTTGGCTGGGGGAGAGGGATTCGAACCCCCGTTGGCGGAGTCAGAGTCCGCAGTCCTACCACTAGACGATCCCCCAAATCCGCCCGCATTCTCGACCTGATGCTCGACGGTCGGTGCGGATTTATCTTTAGTGACACGCCCAAAGGCCGGTGCCACCTGAGATCAAACCCACCCAAAGGTGAGTTCCACCCAAAGTCTGGTCTTTAGCGCTTCGAGTACTGCGTAGCGCGGCGAGCTTTCCGCAGGCCGACCTTCTTCCGCTCAACTTCACGTGCATCGCGGGTTACGAAGCCAGCCTGACGCAGACCAGGACGCAGCGACTCATCGTAGGCCATAAGCGCACGCGTCAGGCCGTGGCGAATTGCGCCTGCCTGTCCAGTCGTGCCACCACCTTTGACCGTAACATTGACGCTGAACTTCTCGCCCAACTGCGTCAGCTCAAGCGGCTGGCGAACAATCATCTGTGCCGTCTTGCGGCCGAAGAATACGTCCAGCGGACGCTTGTTAACCGTAATGTCACCACCGCCCGGCGTCAGAAAAACGCGAGCTGTCGAGGTCTTGCGACGACCGGTGCCGTAGAAAAACGTGTCACTCATAATATTTACTCTATCCTGATGTGACGCCTTAGGCGTTCACTTCCAGCGGAATCGGCTGCTGTGCAGCGTGGGTGTGTTCGGGGCCAACAAATACGCGCAGCTTCGAGTACATCTGGCGACCCAGGGGACCGCGCGGCAGCATGCCTTTAACGGCCTTCTCGATGACGCGTTCCGGATGCTCATCGAGCATCTTCTGGAGCGGTATCGACTTCAGGTTGCCAACATACCCCGTGTGGTGGTGGTACATCTTGTCCTGCAGCTTGTTGCCGGTCACGCGGACTTTCTCGGCGTTAACAACGACGATGTAGTCGCCCGTGTCGACATGGGGCGTGTACTCTGGCTTGTGCTTGCCACGCAGGCGATGTGCGATCTCGGTCGACAGGCGACCAAGCGTCTTGTTCGTGGCATCGACCACGTACCAGTCGCGCCGAACCTCTGCTGGCTTCGCAGAAAACGTCTTCATAATTCTGGTTTCCGTTAGGGAATGATCTTGTTATTCACAGGGTTACGGTCAAGCCAATGGTCCAACCGGACCCCTGTGTGCCGTCCGCGCACGCCGAAACGTTCGCTGGATTGGCGAAAGGCGCGAAATTCTACTGTAGCCCCCGCCCCATTGCAAACAAAAATGCGGCTTTTTCGGGGACACGGCTCAGAACTTGTATTCCAGAGAAATTGCCGTGTAAGTGTCTGACTTTTCAGTACTTGACGGTACATCTGAATTGTACTTGACCGTAAAGGACGCCACCAGTGCGAGGTCGCCGATCAATTGCGCGGACAAGGCCGTAAAAGATTCGACGTAAGTGTTCAACTCGCCCGCCTCAACGGTGAGGTCCTGCCGGAATTGCGCCGTCTCCGTAAATTGCCATGCATAGTACATGCCGCCCCGGAAGATCGTGTCATTCTCAGACAAGCCATCCTGCGTTTCGGACTGCCGGGCACCAGCACCGATTTCGCCGTTTAGCTTGTGCTTGTCGCTATCGATCAGGCGGCGGCCATAGCCGATCGTCTGCGAGAACTGGGTGTTATAGGCACTAAAGAGATTCTTGCGCCAGCTCAGGCGTCCGAACAGGAAGTCTTGATCGGTAAAATTGCGTTCACTTCTCCAGTTCGCGGAATAGGACTCCGCCGTCTTTACATTATTCTCGGTTGCATTAATTGCCGATCCGTCGAAGCCGTGCACCCAGTTGCCCTTCGTGTATGCGACCTCGAGGCCGGTATTCAGGGTCGACGTCTCAGTGTTGCCCGACGTCGCGAGGTAACCGAGAGTAACGCTACCGGACCAGGGGCTCTCAGGCGCTGCAGGTGCAGGTGCCTGTGCCAATAGCGAAACAGGTGCGGCCAATGCCGCGACTACAAACAGATTACGCAGTTTCATGCGTGTGCTCCTCAAGAATTTTCGTTAGTTCTGCCGGAAAAGGCAGCGGAGTATACCTGCACCTCCTGCCATTTCGCTATAATCCGAGCCATGAACAGCCGTCGACTGACGCCCCTGGACCGATTACTTGCGAGCGCAAATAATGCGCTCCGCACGATCGCCGCGCCGGCGGGTCATTCCGCCCGCGAGAATCCGGCGGAAAACATCATTGATGCCGACCTGAATGACGCTCAGAAGCGGCACGCGGCGGGCTTGATGCGGATCAATCACGCTGGCGAAGTCGCCGCGCAGGCCCTCTACCAGGGCCACGCCACGGTCGCACGAGACAAGAATATCGAGGAACAGATGCAGCGTGCCGCAGACGAGGAGTTCGATCATCTCGCATGGTGCGAGCAGCGCATAAATGAGCTGGGTGAAGACGTCAGCAAGCTCAGTCCCTTCTGGTACGCCGGCGCCTTTGCAATCGGTGCGGCCAGCGGCGCGCTTGGCGACAGGTGGAGCCTGGGCTTTATAGCCGAGACTGAGCGACAGGTATGCGCCCACCTCGACAGCCACCTGGATAGCCTGCCCCCGGAGGACGCGAAGAGTCGCGCAATCGTCGAGCAAATGCGGGATGAGGAAGAGGAACATGGCGAAAATGCCATCGATGCCGGGGCCGCGGAATTGCCCGAGCCGATCAGGCGCCTGATGCGGATGACCGCCAAAGTTATGACAAAATCTGCTTATTGGGTGTGAGTTTCGACCAAAGAGTCAAATAATCCGATAAAACACGGACTTAGCTTGCCCTGACCGGCAATCTGTATTAAAAGTAATGCGCGAATGGGCGAGGGACTACCGATGCAGACAACAGCGAAAAATCTGAGTGATGTACCAGCGATTAACCGCTTTCTGAGTTATTGCCGAGTACGCACAGTACCGCAGAAAACAGTGATGATTCATGCCGGCGATCTGCCGGATGTTTTGTATTACATCGTCGACGGCTCGGTCGAAGTCATGATCGAGGACGAAGATGGCAATGAGATGGTTTTGGCTTACCTGAACAAAGGACAGTTCTTCGGTGAGATGGGTCTCTTCTACGAACAGCCCACACGCAGCGCGTGGGTTCGGACCCGCACCGAGTGCGAAATCGCCGAGATGACCTATCCGCGATTCCGCCAGATTGCGAGCGAAAGCCCGGGCCTCGTCTTTGAACTGGCTACTCAGCTCGCAACCCGCCTCGACCGCACGAATCGCAAGCTCGGTGATCTCGCTTTCGTCGATGTGACGGGCCGCGTCGCCCACGCCATCATGGACCTCTGCAACGAACCGGATGCAATGACCCACCCGGACGGCATGCAGATCAAGGTCAGCCGCCAGGAACTGAGTCGCCTCGTCGGCTGCTCACGTGAAATGGCAGGCCGGGTGCTCAAGGTCCTCGAGGAGCAGGGTCTCGTCTCAGCCAGCGGCAAGACCATTGTCGTTTACGGGGCGCGCCCGAACCGCAACCTATAGTAGGAGCGGCGATTCGCCGCGAAGCAGCGCGGCGGCCGTCAGGCCGCTAAAGACCCGATAGGATGTCGCGGCCGTCAGGCCGCTAAAGACCCTAAAGGCCCTAAAGACCCGATAGACTGTCGCGGCCGGTGGCCGCTCCTACGAGTTCTTTTCTATTTCAGCCTTCATCGCCGAGATCGTAGCGGCATAATCCTCGCTACCGAAGATCGCCGAACCGGCAACGAACGTATCTGCGCCAGCCGCCGCAATCTCGCCAATATTGTCGACTTTGACGCCACCGTCGATCTCCAGCCTGATCTCCAGCCCGCTGTCGTCGATGATCCTGCGTGCCTCGCGCAACTTGTCGAGTGCCGACGGAATGAACTTCTGGCCGCCAAATCCGGGATTGACCGACATCAGCAGGACCATATCGACCTTGTCGATGACGTAGTCCAGCCAATCGAGTGGCGTAGCCGGATTGAAGACAAGCCCGGCTTTGCAGCCTTGCTCGCGAATCAGCCCCAGTGAGCGATCGGGATGCCTGCTCGCCTCCGGGTGAAATGTGATGTAAGTAGCACCGGCCTTGGCGAAGTCCGGAATAATTCGATCGACAGGCTCAACCATGAGGTGAACGTCGATCGGTGCCTCAATTCCGTGGTTTCTCAGGGCGTCACAGATCATCGGCCCGATCGTCAGGTTCGGCACGAAATGATTATCCATCACATCGAAATGTACGATGTCGGCGCCAGCGTCCAGCACGGCATTGACGTCATCGCCCAGTCGGGCGAAGTCCGCGGAGAGAATTGAGGGGGCAATTAAGGGTTTCACGACTTTTCCTTTGTGGCTTACGCGAGAAGAGTACCCGAGTTGAGGGCTGTGTAGGAGGGCCCATGGGCCCGATTCATCGTATTGAGCGCCTTGCTTTCAGCATTTCGTAGGCGCTGCGTACTTCGCGCGTGCGACGCTCCGCTTCGGCGACCACGTCAGCCTCAGGGTTGCTGCCAGCGATCTTGTCAGGGTGATTCTTGTTCATCAACCGCCGATAGGCAGTCTTGATATCGGCATTGCTCGCTTCGACCGTCACACCGAGAGCCTCATAAGCGGCCCGCAGGCGAGCAGCATCGGCGCTACCGGCTGGCGAGCGCTTGAAACCCTTCTGCGCACGAATCATGGCTTCGAGTTGAGCGAATTCGACGCGACCGATATCGAGTTCCGAGCAGATCGTCCAAAGCATGGCGCGCTCTTCCCTTTTCAGTGCGTCTTTCGCGAGCACGACTTCCAGCAGCAGGCGCAGGAACAGGATCCGCTTCGAGGTACTGCGACCGCTGACACGCCGCACCTCTCTCACCGTCTGCACCAGCGGGAAGCCAGGACGCTTGCCGTCATCAAACCAGCCGATCGCACGCCGGACCATGGCAGGATTCAGGCCAAGCCGATGCATGATCAGGCGCGCAGCACGAATCTCATCTTCGGAGACTCGGCCATCCGACTTCGAAAGGTGTCCCATGCAGCCGAACAACGCTCGTACGAATTCGTCGGGAAGACGTTCGATATCGGCGCCATCCTGTTCGAATGTGCGCACGCTCTTCCTGAAACCCCGGTAGAACTGGTAGGCAACCAGCGCGAGGGCGAGCAGAGCGAGAGTCTTTCCAAGGAACATATGGTGCCGCATCGTATCGCGCATTGGCCCCCATTCCCATTACAGACCTTGCGAGCGCGTCCTTTAGGGGCGATCATCGCCCGATGAATATCACTGACGCCCTGTTCGAATCTACGATTCCCGAGTTGCCGCTTATCGGCCGCGGCAAGGTTCGGGATATTTACAGTGTCGACGAAAATCACCTGTTGATCGTGACCACGGATCGCCTGTCTGCCTACGACGTCGTAATGCCCGATCCGGTACCCGGCAAGGGCGCGGTGCTGACAGAGATCTCGCTGTTCTGGTTCCGCATGATGAGCGACATCATCGAGAACCAGCTAACCGACCTGACCGTGGCCGACGTCGTCAAGGATCCGGATGCCAGGGAGATGCTTGCGGGCCGTGCGCTGGTCGTAAAACGACTCAAGCCCTTGCCGATCGAGGCGGTCGTTCGCGGATACCTGATTGGGTCCGGGTGGAAAGACTACCAGGAGACGGGACAAGTCTGCGGTATCGACTTGCCCGACGGATTGCAGCAGGCGGAGAAGTTACCGCGAACGCTATTCACGCCAGCGTACAAGGCAGAGGCCGGCGCGCATGATGAGAACATCAGTTTCGAAAAGGTGGTCGAGCTTATTGGCGAGAAACTCGCCGCTCGTGTGCGGGATATTTCGATCGAAATCTATGGGCGTGCGGCGGCCTACGCACTTGAACGCGGCATTATCATCGCCGATACCAAGTTCGAGTTCGGGCTCGACGAGCAAGGCCGTTTGTTCATCATCGACGAGGCACTCACGCCGGACTCGTCGCGCTTCTGGCCTGTCGACGGCTACGAAATTGGTACGAGCCCGCCGAGCTACGACAAGCAGTTCGTTCGTGACTACCTTGAGACACTCGATTGGGACAAGACTGCACCCGGGCCGGACTTGCCAGCCGAGATTATCGAGAGGACAGCGGACAAGTATCGCGAAGCACTTGTGAAAATGACTTCGTCTTGAGTTCCGGATCAGGACACCGCCGGAGTACAATGCACGCATGATCGCCGACCTCAAACAAAAGCTCGACGACTTAATCTGGGGCGACGTGCTGGAACAGCACGGCCTGCCGGGGCGGATTTTGGCCGGCGTATTGCGGAACCTCTACGCCGTCATACGAGACATTCTCTCGGGTCAGCTCAACCTGCGTGCGATGAGCCTCGTCTACACAACGCTCTTGTCCATCGTGCCGCTGATCGCGGTCAGCTTCTCGGCGCTCAAGGCATTCGGCGTCCACGAAGAAATCCAGCCGCACCTGTACCGGTTCCTGGAGCCGCTCGGCCCGAAGGGCATCGAGATCACCGACTACATCATGAACCTGGTAAACAACGTCAATAGCAACGTTCTTGGCGGCATCGGTTTCATCTTCTTTATCTACACTGCGATCTCAATGGTGCAAAAGATCGAGGACGCGTTTAACTACGTCTGGTACGTCAGCAAATCGCGCAGTTTCGCGACGCGACTGGCCGAGTACAGCAGCGTGCTGATCGTCGGAGCCTTGGCCGTTGGCCTGGCCATAAGAACGTTGGTCGATTTCAGTAAAGAGAAGCTGGTCGTCCAAATGCACGAAAACGTGGTACTTGCGCCCGTTTTCGGCCTGACCGATTTCCTGATGCCCTACCTGATTACGATTGGCATATTCACGTCTCTCTACAAGTTCATGCCGAATACTTTCGTCAAGTTGCGATCGGCCATCGTTGGCGGCATCGCAGGTGGCTTCCTGTGGGCGACGACAGGAACGTTCTTTGCCTCGTTTATCGCAGGATCTGCCAATCGCCAGGCGATCTACGCAAGCCTCGCTGTCGCAATCTCGGGGCTACTCTGGTTGTACCTGAACTGGATCATCCTGCTGATCGGCTCGCAAATCGCATTCTATTTCCAAAATCCAGCCTACATGCAGATCGGACGACGCGATCCGCGTCTATCGAACTCAATGCGCGAACGCCTGGCGCTCAATGTAATGTTGATCGTTGGAGCAGCATTCCGTGATTCGAATAAGTCGATTACCCAGCAAGCCCTTAGCGAAGAATTGCGCATTCCATCGATAACAGCTGCGCCGCTTATCGACGCGCTCCGCGAGAATGGCCTGCTTAGTTGGACAGAACAGGACGAGCTGCTGCCGGGTAAGGAGATGTCGCGCATCACGCTCAGGGAGATAGTCGATGTCGTGCGTGTACAGGGAGAGACGGGCTCCTACCGCGATCCGAAGTGGGCAGGTGTCATCGATAAGCTGGGGGGTTCGATCGACTCAGCTGTTGATAGCACCCTGGGCGATGAGACTCTTTCCGGCTTGTTGGATAAGACGAGCAACGCGTAGCGTCTCGTCTTCGTGCAATTGCCGCTGGTACTCGGCATCATCCATATTGTCTCAAGTTGGGTGGCTCTCTGTTTCGAGCATGCTCGCTACAGTATCTGCCGCCATCTTGAGTTCAGTCAGAAACTTGAGGTGACGGTTCGTAAAAAGCCAGAAGTTCTTGGCCGCAGCTGTCATTCCCGCATCTCCCCTGAATAGCTCCACCATATCTTCCATCGGTTTTAGGTCTACGGGCGAAATTCCCGCTAGTCGCTGCGCCTCGATAAATCGGCTGCGAGAGGCTTCCATTAACTCCTCGAAGTGTTCGAGCGACTCAATTCTCGCGTAGTGATTTTGGATTTCGCGCACGAGCGCTGCATCGCGAATCAGTTCGAGTCCTCCGGTGTTAATGATCGTGTCGTAAGCTGCTCGGTGGGCGTTCATGCCCGTGTAGCTGAAAAGCGTATAGGCTGGATCGTACGCGTCGACTTCGGGATACGACGGAAAGGATTCAACAATGACGCGCCCGCGCGCAGAGTCGAAGCCGGCCGGCAATGGTGCGCCCGTTGACTCACGAAGAAGATGATCGAGGGTAGACACGCGCGACTCTTCGACACGCAGTGCCTCCTCAATTCTTGCAATGTCATCGCGGATATCTTTTGCGAGTGCAAGAAGATACTCACCTTCGGTCCTGCGGTCAGCTCGTGTTTCTGCCCACTGTTGCGCTTGCAGACCGACGAAGACGCCAACAACGACGATAACGAAATCGATCCCGACGGCCGCCCAGTTTTGGGTCCGGACGTGCCCCATTACACGGCGTAATAGCAAGACAGCCCCCTTTTTCTTAGTTTGTTTGCGGGCGACCGCTGCGGGTCACAGGCAGCCCGATCCGCTGCGGCAAGTATTAGCATTTGAACGGCTCGTGTTGCGTACTCCCAGTCCATTTCTTCACCAGGGTACCATTTGGCCGTCGGAGTTTCCGCGGTAACGTGGGGGCCATCGCCCGCAAGGCGGGCTCCCACAGAGTCCTCTTCCGTCGCCATTTCCAGGGCCTTAATAATCAGCTCACCCTGGCCGCCCGAAACCGGTCTTTACGCGCCCGCGATCGTCATCTCCTCGACGAGGATCGAGCCACAACGAATGCCGCTTCTTACGTCCTGGTCGTTGCCGATCGCGGCGATTCTCTGGTAGAGGTCTCGCAGATTGCCCGCAATGGTCACTTCGTGCACCGGGTACTGGATCTCACCATTTTCTACCCAGTGACCAACGACACCGCGAGAGTAATCTCCGGTCACGCCGTTGACGCCCTGCCCGATCAGCTCACTCACGACGAGCCCGGTGCCCATCTCCTTGATCAGCGCATCCTTGTCCTTATCGCCGCCGGGTACGATCAGGTTTTGTGATCCGCCTGCATTCGCTGTCGTCACCAGTCCGAGGCGGCGTGCGGAGTAGCTGCTAAGAATGTAGCCCTGCAACACACCTTCGGAGACGATGTCGCGATCATAAGTGCCAACGCCTTCTGCATCGTACGGGGCACTAGCCATGCCTTTCGGCAGGTGCGGTCGTTCCTGGATGTTCACGAAGTCCGGAAACAGCGTCTCTCCCACCGCATCGAGCAGGAACGATGATCGACGGTACTGGGCGCCCCCCGCGATCGCGCTGATCGCGTGACCGATGAATCCGCGTGCAAGTTCCGGGACATACAATACGGGCGCGCGCGTCGTCTTCATCTTGCGCGCGCCCAGGCGCTCGACCGTCTTCTCTGCCGCTCGACGTCCTACCTCGGCCGAAGTATCCAGATCATTCGCGCTACGCGCAGACGTATAGTGATAATCGCGTTGCATCACGCCGTCTGCTTCGGCAAGTAACACGCACGTAATGCTGTGGCTGGTTCGTGAGTAACCGCCGAGGAAACCGTGCGAATTGCCGTATGCCCGCGTACCGCGATTGGTCGACACGGTGGCGCCTTCCGAATTGCTTACACGTTTGTCGAACTTCAGGCCGGCTTCCTCCGACTCTATCGCCATCTCGATAGCCTTGGTCGCATCGACGTCCCAGGGATGGTCCAGATCGAGATCCCGTACATCGGTGCACATGAGATCCGCGTCCGCCAACCCGGAGAACTCGTCTTGTGCGGTGAGCGTGGCAAATGTACACGCCTTGGTCACAGCCTCCCGGATCGCGGCTGGTGACATATCGGACGTGCTGGCACTACCCTTGCGCGAGTCCTTGAACACGGTAATCCCGATACCGCGGTCGTTCGTGTACTCCAGGCTCTCGACGTCGCCCAATCGAGCAGTCGCAGACAGACCCGTATCCTGGCTGGCGGCAACTTCCGCCTGGTCGACACCCTGAGTTTTTGCTTCATCCAACGCCAGCGTGACGAGACTTTCGAGTTCGGCGCGGCCAAGTAATTCGCTTTTTGCGATCGTTCCCATAATTCCAGTTATTCCCTGATCGGCTATCTGTCTGTCGGCGTGTCGCATGGTAGACTCCCGCCCCCAGATCGCGGGAAGTACTTTATCTTGTGGATGATACAAAGCCCAGTAAAAGCGCGCGGAAGCGCGAATTCCTGGCGAGGCAAAAACTCGGCGAGGAGCTGATTACGCTTCGTGCTGCAGACTTGCAGTCGCTCGAGCTCGACGACGACCTGCTTGAGGCCGTGATGGAAGCACGCAGTATCAAGTCGCACGGTGCGCTGCGACGACAGAAGCAATATATTGGCAAGATCATGCGGCACATCGATCCGGAACCCATTCGCGCAGCGCTCGAGCGCCTGCGCCGCTAGTAACAGGTAGTGTAGAATTTCGAAATGAGTATTGACGTTGGCATCATCATGGGATCGCGCTCCGACTGGGAGACGATGCGCCATGCAAGCGAAACGCTGGACGCTCTTGGCGTCGCGTACGAGGTTAAAGTCGTCTCGGCCCACCGCACGCCCGACTTGCTGTTTGACTATGCCGGCTCTGCTGTCGAGCGCGGCCTGAAAGTCATCATCGCGGGTGCTGGAGGCGCGGCTCACCTGCCGGGCATGGCGGCTGCCAAGACGCGGGTACCGGTCCTGGGCGTCCCGGTTCAGTCCAAGGCGCTAAATGGCATGGACTCCCTGTTGTCGATAGCGCAAATGCCGGCCGGCATTCCCGTTGGCAGCATGGCCATTGGCCGTGCCGGTGCCGTGAACGCCGCACTCCTCGCCGCTGCCATTCTCGCCAACGAGAACAGTGCAATCGCTGATGCACTCGACGCGTTCCGCAAGAACCAGACCGACAAGGTCCTGGCCGACAGCGACCCAAGCAAGTAATTCCATGAAAATCGGCATCATCGGCGCCGGCCAACTCGGTCAGATGCTGGGTCACGCAGCCCGCGATCTCGGTGTTGAATGCCAATTTATCGATCCGTCAGACTCGCCGCCGGCCGGCGATTGTGGCGACGTTATCCAACGGCCGTTCGACGATGCCGCAGCGCTTGCCGAGCTCGCCGCCACCTGTGACGTCATTACTTACGAATTCGAAAACGTCCCGGTCGAGGCATTGCAGAAAATTGGTAACGATGTTCCGGTCTTTCCGCCCGCCGACGCCTTGCGTCACGCGCAGGATCGGCTGGACGAGAAGCGCTTGTTTGAGCAACTTGATATTCCATTGCCGGGCTACCGGGCGATCGACTCGCGCGAAGACATGATCGCGGCCGTCGACGCGCTGGGGCTGCCCGTCGTTATCAAGACTCGCCGACTGGGTTATGACGGCAAGGGCCAGTTCGTTATCAAGGATCGAAGCGAAATAGACGCGGCCTGGACTGAGCTTGGCGGCACTGCGCTGATCGCCGAGCAGTGGGTCGCGTTCGACTACGAAGTGTCATGTATCGGCGTCCGCAACAGTGATGGTGATATCGCCATCTACCCGCTCAGCCATAACGTTCACGAGGGCGGCATCCTGCGAATCTCCAGGTCGCCGGTCGATAACCCGGCTCTTGCCGAAAAGGCCGAGGGCTACATGCGTCGAATGCTCAGCCACCTCGACTATGTCGGCGTGCTGGCGCTTGAGCTGTTTGTCAGCGGAGAGAATCTGCTGGCCAACGAGTTCGCTCCGCGCGTACATAACTCCGGCCACTGGACGATCGAGGGCTCGAATACCAGCCAGTTTGAGAACCACCTCCTAGCTGTGATGAATCGACCCCTGGGTTCGACTGCGAGCGTGGGTCACGCCGGGATGATCAATCTGATCGGTGAGATTCCGGATGCGGTCAGGACGCTCGAATCCGGTGTCCTGCATGACTACGGCAAGGCCGCCCGGCCAGGCCGAAAACTGGGGCACATCACCGTTACAGCAGACTCGGTCGCAAAGCGCGACGAATTAATCGACATAATCAGTCAGAGTGTGACGTAGTCCGAATGCGCGCCTGAGACTTCGGCGTAGCCCGAAGAGCGAAAAAGCAGGTAAACTGGATCGATATGTCTTATTTGGGCCACTTCAATCTCAAGGAACAACCGTTTCGGCTAACGCCGGACCCGGACTTCCTGTATTGGAGCAAGCAGCACGCCCGGGCGAAGGCCTACATGGAGTCCACCATCTGGCTCGCTGACGGATTCGTCGTCATCACGGGCGAAATCGGCTCCGGGAAGACCACCCTGCTGCAGTCTTTTCTCGCTGAACTCGACGAGGACGTCGTGTACGCCGTCGTCTCGCAGACTCAGCTGACACCGACGCAGTTTTTGCAGGCGGTCCTGACCGAGTTCGGCTTCAAGCCATTCAACAAACGCAAAGTCGAGCTTCTCGACATGCTGAACATGTTCCTGATCGAGCAATACTCGAACGGCAAGAAGGTCGTGCTGGTCGTCGACGAAGCGCAGAATTTGACGCGCAAGGTGCTCGAAGAAATTCGCCTGATTTCCGGCATTGAGACCCACAAGGAAAAAGTGCTGCGTATCATCCTCGCGGGCCAGCCGGAACTGCGGGACACGCTCGACTCTGTGGGGCTCAAACAGCTGACCCAGCGTGTCCGGCTGCGTTTCCATCTTGGGCCGCTCGATCGCCGTGAAATGCGCGAATACATCGAGCATCGCCTGTCGGTTGCCGGGGCCGAAGAGCACCGGCTCTTCGGCGACGACACGTTCGATACCATTCACCGTTATACGGGCGGCGTCCCTCGCCTGATCAATACGCTGTGTGACACGTCATTGCTGTGCGCTTTTGCTGACGAGAAAGAGAGCGTAGACCTGGACGATGTAAAGTCTGCAATTACCGAGCTCAATTGGGAAGAACACGAGAGCAGCACGGGAATTCACCAGAAACTGCAGCAATTACAGGATCGCTATCCCAGCGGGGCCGATGTAACGCGTATCGAGGTCCGGCAGGACGGCGACGTTGTCGAAGAGCTTACATTTGCTCCCGGTCGGATCATCGTTGGACGCTCACCGGACAATGAAATCTACATCAAGAGCAAATTCGTCAGCCGTCACCACGCGCAACTGATCAGCGACGAGAATGGTTGTGTCATTGAGGACCTCAACAGTACCAACGGGGTGTTTCTTGGTGAGAAACAAATCAAGAAATACCGCCTTCGAGATGGCGACGTAGTATCACTGGGAGTGTATGAACTCGTGTATCGCGACCTCAGAACCGCGGACGAAGTTGTGGACGAGGATCTCGAAGAGGAAGAGGAAGATTCCGCCATTGAAGAGCAGGAATCCGCTTAGCCTGCCCTAGTAATCCTGCCGTTGCCCGACTCGCCGATTGGCAACGCGGCTATCACGCCGCTTCAGAAGTACGACCAGGCCACCCACCAGGCAGATCAGCCCCACGACGAAGCAAATCGTTGGGAGATACCAGTAGGTGAGGTACATCGACAAGCCAAGCGAAATCGCCCCTGCGAGCAGGTAAAAATAGGGCAGGCTTTCGTAAATCGGCTTGGAGACCCACATAGCGATATCGTTCAATTTACCCGGGGTCAATTCATTTTCCATAGCAGGCGGCGTATGTAAAGCGGCTAAATGCGAAAAACCCGGCCATTAGCCGGGTTTTTCAGATTTGTCGCTCTGTCTAAGTCCTTGTTCAGGCTCAGGAGCGACCGACACCGAATAGTCCAAGAATGCGCGAAAGTATCGATTCCGACAGACCGTCTACAGCCAGATCCGGCTCAAAATCGCCGCCATCGCCGCGTAATCCTTGCACAAACTGCTGGGAGTTGGCGTCCATGTCATGTTCCGTAATTGTGTTGTCGAAAGCCATCTTCGTATCCCTCCATGAGACACAAGGACTCTACTCGGAAGATATGTTGAATGAAGTGAGATGCCTCACATTGTGCGCTGTGAAATCGCGAAGTTTTGACTTATGTGAAATTCCGCTTCACGAATTTCTGGTCAGGCGGTACCGCCCACTGTCAGTTCGTCGATTTTCAATGTGGGCTGCCCGACACCGACGGGCACTGACTGCCCTTCTTTGCCGCAGGTACCAACCCCGGTGTCGAGTTTCAAGTCATTACCGATCATCGAAATTTTGTGCAGCGCTTCGGGACCATCGCCTATCAGCATCGCGCCCTTGACCGGAGTTGTAACTTTGCCGTTCTCAATGAGGTATGCCTCGTTCGCAGAAAACACGAATTTGCCGGATGTAATATCGACCTGGCCACCACCGAAGTTCGGCGCATAGAGACCCTTGTCAACCGACTCAATGATTTCGCCGGGATCGTGGCTGCCGGCCAGCATGTACGTATTCGTCATACGCGGCATCGGCACATGCGCAAACGACTCACGTCGGCCATTACCTGTTGACTCGACACCCATCAGGCGCGCGTTTAACTTGTCCTGCATGTAGCCGCGCAGGATACCGTTCTCAATCAGCACCGTATTCTTTGCGGGTGTGCCCTCATCATCTACCGACAGCGAACCGCGCCGATTCGGGATCGTCCCGTCATCAACGATCGTGCACTGCTCTGAAGCCACCCTTTGCCCGACCTTGCCGGAGAACGCCGAGTGGCCCTTGCGATTGAAATCGCCTTCGAGACCGTGGCCCACTGCCTCGTGCAGCAGGATACCGGGCCAGCCGTTGCCAAGGACAACAGGCATGGTTCCCGCGGGGGCCGGCTGCGCCTCAAGCTGTATGGATGCCTGGCGCACGGCTTCCTGCGCAAAGTCGAGCGGGAAATCACTGTCCAGAAAGTAGCTAAGGTCCGCCCTGGCACCGCCACCCGAGTAACCGTGCTCGCGCTGACCGTCCTGCTCCAGGATGACGCTGACATTGAGGCGGATCAGGGGTCGCACGTCCGCCGCCATCGTGCCATCGGATGCCGCAACCAGTACCAGGTCCTGGCTGCTGGCCAGACTGATCATCACCTGCTCGATGCGACTGTCGAGTTTCCTTGTGGCTGCATCGAGGTCGAGCAGAAGGCGCGTTTTTTGATCGTCGTCAATGCTCGTCGTCGGATCCGACATCGGATACAAAATCGAGGCATTGCTGCGTCGCCACGCCTGCAGGCTCTTCTCCTGTCCCTGCCGCGCAATCGCACGCGCGGCACCCGCCGCTGATTCCAGTGCGGGCAGCACGAGCTCATCTGAGTAGGCAAAGCCAGTCTTCTCGCCACTGTTGGCACGCACGCCAACGCCCTGGTCCAGACTGAAACTACCTTCCCGGATGATGCCATCCTCGAGCGACCAGCTTTCCTGGCGCGTCACCTGAAAATACAGATCGGCATAGTCGACGCCGCCGCGCATCAGGCCTCCAAGCGTCGTCGACAATTGTTGCTCACCGAGCCCCGCGGGCTCGAGCAGGCGGGTCATTACGGCATCAATCGATGTGTTGTTGCTTGCGCTCAAGTAGATATCCTGTTGCCAACTGTTTATCAGGTCAGACGTCTGTTCGACAGTGCTGGAAACTCGCTGCGCAGTCGCGCGGGCAACTCGGGGTCGATATCGGCGGCGACGACGCAATTGCCTTCCGCCTGCTCGGCCAGTATCCGGCCCCAGGGGTCGCAGATCAGTGAGTGTCCGAACGTTGAACGATTGTCCGGGTGAAGGCCATACTGCCCGGGAGCGATGACATATGCCAGATTTTCGATAGCCCTGGCGCGAAGAAGTGTGCGCCAGTGAGCTTCACCCGTTGTCACGGTGAATGCGGCTGGCACAGTGAACAGGGTCGACCCGGCATCGACGAGCTGGCGAAACAGCTCCGGAAACCGCAGGTCGTAGCAAATTGTCAGCCCGACGCGCCCTGCGGGCGTGTCGACAGCGACGACCTCCTCACCGGGATACATCGAACTCGACTCACGGTACGACTCCTTCTTGTCAACAAGATCGACATCGAACAGGTGGATCTTGCGGTACACGGCCTGAACTTTGCCGTCCGAGTTGTAAACAGGACAGGCGCCGTACACGCGTTCAGCCGTAATTTCCGGCGAGACGAACGGCATGCTCCCGGCGATTATCCACACACCGTGCTCTGCCGCCGTCGCTGCAAGAAAGTCCTGGATCGGACCGCTCCCCGGCTCCTCCGCGTACCGTGCCTTGTCCTTGCCGCGCTCAGGCATAAGCGCGAAATTCTCGGGCAAGACCGCGAGGGCGCAACCATCTGCCGCCGCCTCACCCAGCAAGCGACTCGCCAGTTCGAGATTGGCGTCAACATTGGGACCGCTGTTCATCTGTATAGCAGCAACGCGCATTCTTATCCTTGATCTCCCTCGGGCAAACACCCGGCCAGTTCGCCAAAGCGAACGAAGTCGTCCGAGTCGATGGGTTCGATCCCGGGATCTGCCCACGGGCCCGATATACCGTAGAACACCTGCCCCATTTCCTGCAGCGGCTTCTTGAAAATCTGCGAGAAAATCAACATGGCCGCAGCACCGGGCGGCCCACCGACCACAGCGCCCACGATCGGCAGTGTGTTCCCGACATTGGCGCTAATTACAGCGCCCTGCTCGTACTCACTTGTCACAAGATTCGTGCTGCCGACGATGCCAATGTCGGCCGCTGGCCCTTCCAGTGACAGGTCACAAGTCATCGCGATGCCGTCCGTGATGTTGAATGACCCATCGATCGTGTCATAGCCGAATCCCTTGGAGAACACGTCGCGAAAATCCAGCGACAGTCGGCGTGGCAAGGACACGAAGCTGACCAGGCCCAGCATACGCCCGGCACCGGGCTCAACTTCCTCAAGCTGCCCCTGCTCCAGGGTCACCTGAACCTCACCGTCGAGGACACTGTAGAAACTCGCACGCGGACCACCCGACCAACTCAGGTCCAGCCGGATACCCATCGAATCGCCGCTGATACCTTGCGCGAAATCGAGGCGCGTCAGTGTTTGCGCGGCATTACTACTGGTGAGTGTCGCCGTTACATAGGTGCGGCTGCCAAGCTCCTCGTTATCGTCAGCCACCCACCGGCCGGTCACATTGGACTCGAATGTTGGGTCCCTGGTCGTAAGCTTCTCGACTTCGAGTCCATCCACAGTACGCACCAGTATCATTTCGAGCGCGCCGAAATTGCGGTCCGCGAGTGCAAAATCGTCAGCAGTCAGTGTAATGGGTGGCAAGGTCCGAGGATCGAGTGTTGACTCAGACGATGGTGATACATCATCACCAGGAAGGTGCATACGTTCCATCTCGATAACCATGGCCCGGTCCGAGCCAAATTCATAGGGTACAAACACCGAGCCAACGATATGTTCTCCCTCGACCTGGACAAGCCAGTCGAGGGCGCTGCGGTCGAGCCGCACATGATGTCCGCGCAGGTGCTGACCAATCGCAAACAGGTCGTCGACCGTCAGGTCAATTGATCGAATGCGATCCGCCGCGCCGACATTAGAATCGCCACTCTGCGTCAGGTTGAGCCATTCTTCGAGACGCACAGTACTTGTTGTCCCCCGAATGTGGAGTCCCCGGGTCTCGGGCCGCTGAATCTCGCCGCCGCCCAGCACCAGTACGCCCCGATCGAGATCCCAGCCTTCCTCCAACGCATTGAAGCCCAACTGCCACGCAATCTCCTCGCCGAGCAGGCCCGAACTCTCGATCGCCTCGCCGCCGGGCATGAAGCGAATATCCCCGCGCAATTGCCAGGCATCGGCGGCCGGTTTCTCTACCGGGTCAGGCAGGTCGGCGGCGAGTCCAACGAGATCGCTTTCAATATTGATTGTCAGCGGCTGCGGCGTTTCCTGGCTGCCACGGGGAAACATCACCTCCGCCGAATAGTCCGTCGCACCGTTAATTAACCCGTCAAGCGGAACACCGAGTTCTTCGACTATTGCCGTCGCCGTGGCAACACCGTCGGCAGTTGCGACTGCGAAGAATCGCGGGTCCTCGCTCGGGCCGACACGAAGGTCGACTTCCCGGCCGAGAAAACGGCCACCCAACGAATCACTCACAATCGAATCCCGGGTTATTCGGACCTCACCGATAAGATCGGTGATGGGTGGCTTAAGTCCGTCTACGGCCAGCGTGCCATTATTGCTCCGGAGCAATCCGTCAAACGTCGTACTCGCGGGGTCCTTCAGGGGCACAACCAGGTCGAGATTGAACGAGGTGTCGCCCAATACCGTTATTCGGTTCAGATTGCCGCCAGTGAAGCTGTTGATCGGGCTCTGCATCGCGTACTGGCGAAGGGTCTCCAGTGATCCGGTCACCAGGCCTTCGATTTTCAGAACCGGGTCCCGCAAGTCCGCAATTTCAATCGAGGTATTGATCGCCTGGTTGCCAGCATGGGTGGATCGATTACGTACGGAGTACAGTCGTGCTTTTTCCAGAACGACATCAATATTCGCCTGCTCGGCGGCCGGCCAGTCCGGGTGGAATTTCATCGTTGTGTTGCGCGCGGTGGCATCGATCCGGAACTGCCCTTCGCCGTTGTCGAATGGGAATTGGTCGAGCGAGCCGACCAGCGTAAGACTGCCTCCATCCAGAGAACCCTTCACCAGCGATCTCTGAAACCAGTCGTAGAGCGTTGCGGACATGACCTTTCCCGGCAAGTAATTCCGCGCCGCACTCAGATCGTTGACTCTGAAAGTGCTCTTGAGATCAATATGGGGCGCGCCGCCATCTCTGTCGATCGTCAGTTCGAAATCGTTGCGCATATCGAGCACAGGATTGACGATGCGGATACTGTTAGAGGTGAATTTCGTAAGGTTATTGCGCCACATCACGGCCCCTTCGGCCGAGAGAATATCGACTGGCTGGTCCATGATCTGTGGCAGGTCGAGCAGGAGATTCGACGAGCGTATCTCGACCTTTCCGCTGGCACTCGTGCCTTGTACGCCTCCTGTGAAGCCTCGAATTCCGGGTCGCTTGCCATCTGCTGCTATGCCGGCATCAGACAAACTCATCATGACATCGAACTGGGGGTCGTCCATGTCAAGGTCCCAGATAGTGGCTCTGAGATCCGTGATTTCGCCACTTGGGGCCAGGCTTCCAAGCTGACTGCGCTGCACATCCGGAAGCAGCGGCAGCAGCAGATTGCTGTCGCCGAGGTTCAGGTACGAAGCTCGCGTGTCGAGTGAAGCGAGCCTGCCAGCCGCGTCGAAACCGGCAAAGACCCGTATTGACGATTCAGGCCATTCGCGGCCACCGGTCGACAAACGGAAGTCCTCGGCAACGATCAGCCACTCATCGGGATTCATCTCGAGTTCGAAACGCCCCTGCAGATCAAACGCTCCCCCATCGACCAGCGATACGTCCAGGAATTCGACATCCGCAGTCGCATTGCGGATGGCGCCGTTGGCCACCACCATCGACAAATCGAGATCGCCCTCCCCGGATAGAATCTCTATCCCTTCGATCAGTTGCAGCCGGGACCAGCCCGCGAGCGTGATATCTTCCGCTTCTACCGATACATCCCATGTCCGATCCGTTTCCGCGACACCGAGCATCCGGGTAGCCACCAGCGTGATCTCATCACCGAGGTCTTCCGACAAATTAATCGATGCATCGAGCGCGATGCGGTACTCATCGACGCTTACCAGCAGTCGCGGCATGCTGATGAGTCGCGGTCGCTGATCGCCAAGCTGCAGATACTGAATCTCGATATCTTCGCCGATGACCTCCATGTCGTTGAGCTCCTGGGGCAAACGGGACTGCCCGGCTGGCAACTCATCCATCGTCATTCCCTGCACCCACCAGCCGTCGTTTTCGAGCTGATGAATCTCGATGCTCGTGTTCCGGATTACGACCCGATCAACGACGAGAGCGCCTTCGAATACCAAGCTGTTCAGGGATATGCCAACGCTCACGATTTCAGCCGCGATGCCTCGATTCCGATCGTCACGGCTGATCAGTTCGGCGTCATAGAATTCGAGCTCAGGGCCACTGAGGGCCCAGCGTGCATTCATACCGGAAAACTCGACTTCCATGCCGATAGCGTCGCTCGCCCAGACCTTGATCTGGTCCTGGTACTCAGGGAGTCGTGGCAGGAACAGGCGGAACAGACCAACGGCGACGGCTAACAGGATGACTATCGCCGCCGCTGTGTAGCCGAATATCTTGGTCAGTTTTCTAAAGAACTCTCTCATCAATCGCCTGCTACATCAGCACCACGTCGAATTGATCCTGCAGATAAAGCGATTCTGTTTGCAGACGAATCGACTTGCCCGTCTGTTCTTCGAGTTCCGCCAGACTGCGCGCCTGCTCGTCGAGCAGCAGCTCGATGACGTCCTGATGGGCAAGAACCATGACTTCCTCAAACTCGAACTGCCGCGACTGGCGAATGATCTCGCGGAAAACCTCGAAACACACGGTTTCCGCCGTCATGACGAAGCCGCGTCCCGAGCAGGCCGGACAATCCTCGCAGAGAATGTGCTGCAGGCTCTCTCGAGTACGCTTGCGCGTCATCTCGACGAGGCCCAATGGCGAAACAGGAGTAATCTGGTGGCGAGCGTGGTCGCGAGCGAGGGCCTGCTCCAGCACCTGCAGGACATTCTCGCGATGAACGGCCTCCTCCATGTCTATGAAGTCGATAATGATGATGCCGCCGAGATTTCGCAGGCGTAGCTGGCGCGCTATCGCCACGGCGGCCTCGAGATTGGTCCGGTAGATCGTCTCCTCGAGATTCCGATGGCCAATGTACCCGCCCGTGTTAACGTCGACCGTCGTCATCGCTTCAGTCTGATCGAAAATAAGGTATCCGCCCGACTTCAAAGGAATATTTCTCTCAAGCGACTTCCGGATCTCGTCCTCGATACCGTGCAGGTCGAAGATGGGCCGACGCCGCTTGTACAGCTCGATACCCGGCTTGGCGTCGGGCAGGAATGTTGCGGCAAACTCTTGCATGGTCTCGTAGTCGCTTTGGGAGTCGACGAGGATACGTTCAACGTCGCTGGTCACCATGTCGCGCAGTACCCTGAGCGGCAATGACAAATCCTCATGGACAAGTGATTTTGCGCTGCGCCGGCTGAATTCTTCCTTAACAACCTCCCAGAGCTTGATCGAATAGCGCAAATCGGCAGCAAGCGCTTCCTTGTCCGCGCCTTCAGCGACCGTTCGGACAATCGCCCCGCTGCCGGGTCCGTTGGCCCCGAGCAAGTCTTCGATCATTGTGCGCAGGCGCTCGCGTTCGTCTTCGTCCTCAATTCGTGCAGAGATACCGATGGTGTCGCTGCGCGGCAGGAGCACGAGGTGCCTGGATGGCAGCGTGATGTACGTCGTCAGCCGCGCACCCTTGTTGCCGAGTGGATCCTTGACGACCTGCACCATTATTTCATCGCCTTCGCGTACGAGGTCACGAATGTTGGAAACGATGTCCTCGTTTTCGAAAGCGTTGGGTTTTGCTATGTCGGAGGCGTGCAGGAACGCCGTGCGCTCGAGTCCGATATCGATGAACGCGGCCTGCATGCCTGGCAGTACACGCATTACCCGTCCCTTGTAGATGTTGCTGATCAATCCACGGCGCGCGGCACGCTCGATATAGACCTCTTGCAGGACACCGTTTTCAAGCAACGCCGCGCGTACCTCGCTGGGCGTCACGTTAATCAGGATCTCTTCTTTTAGGGACTCGTCCGTCATTGGCTATTGCCTGCTTAAAACTCCGAGCCCGGCGTTGGCCAACAACGTGGCGGTCTCGAAGACGGGCAGTCCGACGACGCCGGAGTAGCTGCCCTCGATGCGTTCGACGAATACTCCTCCCAGGCCTTGTACGGCATAGGCGCCCGCCTTGTCGCAAGGTTCCCCACTTTGCCAGTAAGCGAGCGCTTCGTCGCGACTGATTTCGCGAAAATACACATCTGTTTCCGACAGAGCTGTCTGGGACCCCTGGGCTCCATGCAAGGCTACGCCGGTCAGTACTTTATGCCCTCGACCCGATAGCCGCTCCAGCATGGCCAGGCAATCGGCCTTATCGACCGGCTTGCCAAGCGCGCGCCCGTCGATGGCGACGATGGTGTCCGCACCCAGCACTATGTTGTTGTCATGTGCATCGGCGGCCGCCGCCTTGGCCACAGCAAGACGGAGCGCCATGTCGCCGGGCGTCTCGCCATCCTGCGGGCTCTCATCCACATCAACGGGCACGACTGTGAAGTCCAGCCCAAGCGCTGCCAGGATCTCCCGGCGCCGCGGGGAGGTCGAAGCAAGTATCAATGTGGGTGTGCGAGTCATTCAATTTACACGCGGTGATAAGGATGGCCGGTCTGCAGCGAGTGTGCGCGATACAACTGTTCGGCGAAAAAGACGCGCGCGAGACCATGGGGCAATGTCAGCTGCGACAAAGACCAGCTGATGTCGGCCCTCCTGCGGACGCTTTCAGACACGCCATCGGGGCCACCAATGACATAACAGAGATCGCGACCGTCACTTTGCCAGTCCAACATCCTGGTTGCCAGACCCTTGCTGTCAAATTGCTTACCGCGTTCGTCGAGCAATACGACCTGTTCGGCTGAATTCAGTTTCGCGAGGATCAGTTCGCCTTCGGCTTCCATCGCCTGGCGAGACTTGTCGTTCTTATTGCGACGCGCCGTCGGGATTACGTCGAGCCGGAATTTCCACTCGCGTGGAAACCGCGCAGTGTATATGCCGAAAGCCTCGTCTACCCAGGACGGCTGGCGATCACCTACGGCAAGCAGTCGAATGTGCAAGGCTCAACCGTCAGTCGCCGCCGTATCTCCCAAAGGGGAGATCGACCAGAGTTTCTCCAGGTTGTAGAACTCGCGTACCTTCGGCAACATCACATGTACCAGCGTGTCGTGCAGGTCCAACAGCACCCATTCACCGCCTTCTGCACCTTCGATTCCTATCGGGCGATGGCCGGCCGCTTTGGCTTTCTCAGCAACGTTGTCCACCAGGGCTTTAACGTGCCGATTCGACGTACCGCTCGCCACGACCATGTAGTCTGTAACGGAGGTCATGTCGCGGACGTCGAGCCGCACAATGTCTTGCGCCTTGACGTCGTCGAGGGCCTCAACAACCAGGTCGGTCAGTGCCTCACTTTTCATGCGCGGTTCTCGTGTTTGTCCAAGTGTCAGTCTCCTTTGTAAATTTCATTGTCCAGAATCTCGTCTCTGACGGCGTCTGGCATCAGAAAACGTGGATCGCGTCCTGCAGCGACGAGTTCACGTATCTCGGTCGATGCGATTTCGAGTTGCGTGACAGCATGTATGTGGACGCGCCCCGCAACCGTGGTGTGCAGGTCCTCGACCCTGTGCGTGCCGTAATCGGATATCAGGTTGCCCAGAGCACCAATGTCCGGTGCTTTCCAGCCCGGCCGATGCGCGACGACAATATGTGCGATATCCAGAATCTCATCCCATCGATGCCATTCAGGTAAACCCAGAAAAGCATCCATTCCCACAATCAGACCCAATGAACGGCCCGGAAATTCCACCCGTAGCGATTCGAGGGTATCAACAGTGTACGAGAGCCCATCTCGCTTCAGTTCACGATCATCCGCGATGAACCCGTTCTGGCCATTAATGGCCAATTCTACGAGTCGCAGTCGCTGTATCGCCGTCGCATAGGTCACACCACGGTGCGGTGGGTCGCCGCACGGAATAAACCGAACCTGCTCGAAGTCGAGCGCCTGCAACATCTCGAAAGCGGATCGGAGGTGCCCGTAATGTATCGGATCGAACGTACCGCCAAAAATGCCGATCGGCTTCACGCGCGAGCCATCCCGACGACGATGTCCGCCGCCAGTTGCCACGGGTCGCCGTAGCGCTGGCCTTTTGCCGCGGCGTCGGCTCGACCGCTCGCCTTGAGCATGCGATGAAAATCGCCGTGCTGATGGCGGCTAATGCAACTTCGCAGAAGACCCTGCCGATTACCCCAAACCCGGGCCGTCTTCATAGCGCTTCCGAGGTCAGCCCCCTGCCTGACGGCGTCATCGAGTGTCGCCAATGTCCGCAACTCGCGTGACAACGCCCACATGACGATCACGGGCTCGACACCTTCGGCTCGAAGCCCGCCTAGAATCCTGACGGCGCGGGATGCGTCGCCTGCAATTGCCGCATCAGCCAGCTTGTAAACGTCATAGCGGCTGCTGTTTGCGACCGCTTCATTAACGTCGTCCGCAGTCACCTTGCCTTCGCCATGGAGCAAGCGCAGTTTCTCGATCTCCTGACCCGCCGCAAGCAGGTTGCCTTCGACCCGATCCGCGATCAGCGTCACGGCGTCGCGGTCCGGTTGCAACCCTGCTTGCCTCATGCGATTTGCGATCCAGCCCGGTAACTCGCGAACCTCGATCGGCCAGATAGGCAAAGTCACGCCTTTCTGGTCGATGCTTTTGGCCCATTTGGAATTCGAACCGCCCCTGTCGAGCTTCGGCCCCGTCACAATGAACAACAGCTCCGGACCCGACTGCTCCGCCAGTTCAATAATTGCCTTGCTGCCTTTGACGCCCGGCTTTCCTGTCGGAAGCCGCAATTCGACGATGCGTTGTTCGGCAAACAGTGACAGATTACCCGTCGACGCGGTCAGCTGATTCCAGTCGAATCCTGTTGTAGCCACGTGCAATTCGCGATTGCTGAATCCCTTCGTACGGGCCGCATCGCGGACTTCATCGAGCGCCTCCGACACGAGTAAATACTCATCGCCGGTGACGAGGTAACAGGGAGCGAGCGAATTCTTTAGGTGTGACGAAAGCTGGTTAGCCCGAATTTTCAAGCAAGCTGCTCCATGTGGATGGACTCACTTTCGAGCAGGACCGGGATACCGTCGTCTATCGGGTATACGCGCTTGCCATCGTCAGTTACCAGCGCCTCGGCAAGCGGCTGCGTCATGCGCTCGCCTTCGTGCGTTGACACCTCACCCGCCACGATGGCCGCGTTGATCCTTTCCAACTTGTCTTTTTTCAACAAAGACAAGCCCTTATGCGTGACCGGGCAGCGCAGGATTGTTAACAAGCGTTTATCCATAGTGGCTATTGTAGCGTCTCAGACGCGCTTCAGCACGGCCGCCAGCTCAATATTTCCGCAGCGCTCGGCAGCCGCGATCGCCGCCGGAAGATCCTCTCGAAACGGTGTGAATTGCTCATTGAGCAGGAGACACCGATTGATCATCTTCAGAGCCGGAATCGTCTCATTGTTCGCAAGCATGTCGCGAATACAGTGCTGCGCAAAAAACAAGGCGTGCTGCTTTTGCTCCCAGGTCAACATGCGTTCGAAATACCACTGCCATGCAGCCAGGGGATCCGGATCGCGCTCAATCTCGGCGAAGATGTGTTTGAAGCCACCCTGGCGATTGTCCCTGCTAATAAAACCGTAGGCGTGCGACAGCGTCAGGACTCGATTGTGTTCAATCTCGTTTTGAGCCTTATCGAGAAGCGGAGCAACCGGGTCGGGAATACTCACATCATCGATCAACCGCTCGGGTGCGATCAGTGTTCCCGTGACTGCAGCGAACGAGAACATCAGGAACAGCTGGATAAAGTTGGTAACGAGCATCAGCATGGCAACGCCCTGCATCGAGAACCACAGGATCAGCGCCAGGTAGAGCGGCGCGATCCAGAATGTCCGATACGACTTCGCATAAAGCCGCCAGATTGCGACCGGGTTAATGCTCTGCAAAGGCGAGTGTGTGATCGCGAGAAGGGCCAGTGACGCGGGGAAAACCACGACCCCGACAGCCAAAGTCGCATAGATGCCCGACATCCCGTACGCGTCGAATGCGTAGTATCCGATTGCGCCGAATGCGACCGCCAGCGGCAGGGGAAAGAACGTGTATATCCCTCCCACCCAGTTAAAGAACTCCGCGTCCAGCGCTCCGGGGGACTCGCCGCGAGCGCAGTCTTCGACGATTAACACAAGGTAACGAAAGATCGGTGGCAGACTGAATAGCAGAATGAAAAGCCCGAGAAACAGGCCTGATTGCGCAATCGAGAGCAGCACGCTGAACAGGGCCAGAACCATGAGCACAGCGGGTTCCAGAACCGGTATCAGCAGAGCCCTAATGAGATCCCGGTGGTTCATGTTCCTCCCCGGTTCCTGGAACAGGATCGTATCCCGACCCACCCCACGGATTGCAGCTGCCGATTCGTTTCGCGGCAAGCAAACTGCCTTTCAGAACGCCATGCACCTGCAACGCCTCGATGGCATAGCTGGAACAGGTTGGCTGGTAGCGGCAGTTCATGCCCAGCCAGGGCGATATTGCCACGCGGTACAGACGCACCAGGCCGATCAATGGCTTGGCGAGTGCGCGGCTGACCGCGTTGGGCATCAGGCGGCGGCCTCGGCCGCGTATCCCCGGATCGCCCTGAGCATCGAGCTCAACCCATTGCTGCGTGTTGGGCTGAGATGGCTCTCGAGCTGCAATGCCTGGACGAAGTCCGGCGACGTCTCGAGAATGTCCTGCGGTTCCCGCCCGGAGTACAGGCGGAGCAGCAAGGCGATCAGACCGGACACGATCGCGGCGTCACTGATCGCCCGAAAATACAGCCTGCCGTCCCTCTTCTCAGCCACGAACCAGACTTGCGATTGGCACCCGCGAATGCGGTTTTCCTCAGTGCGCAGCTCCTCCGGAAATTCCGGCAGGCGCCGGCCGAGATCGATGATGTACTGGTAACGATCCATCCAGTCCTCGAACAGACTAAACTCCTCGACGATTTCCCGTTGCGCTGCCTGGACTTCGCTCGCCATCAGTCTATCCGTTACGTCGCCAGGTCGTCCCACCGGCGCCGTCTTCGATCGTCACGCCCGCACTGGCAAGCTGATCGCGAATGGCATCGGCGGCCTGAAAATCCCTGGCGGCTCGCGCCTCGTTGCGCTGCGCGATCAGGGCCTCGATTTCGTCCGACGGCATGTCCCCGTCAGCGTCGCCTGCGAACCACGCCTCAGGATCGCTGCCAAGCAGGCCAACGAGTTCCCCGGCGGCATACATTTGTGCGGCCATTGCTTCCATCTCCGCCGGATCATTGGACTTGTTCAGCGCGCGCGCCAGGGAGAAGAACTCGGCCATCGCTTTGGGCGTATTAATGTCGTCCTCGAGTGCGGCTATCAGTCCATCCGGCACCTCGGCCGCGGCGCGCGCCTCCGCCGATACGTCGATGCCACGAATGGAACCGTAAAGCCGGTCGAGCATGCGTCGCGCCGACGCGATGGTCTCCGCCGACCAGTCGAGCGGCTGCCGATAGTGCGCGCTCAGCAGCGCCAGGCGAATGACTTCGCCGGGTATCGTCTCGATCAGTTTGTGCACAAGCAGGACGTTGCCGAGCGACTTGGACATCTTGGTTTCGTCGAGGCTCAGGAAGCCGTTGTGCAGCCAGTAGCGTGCAAACGGGGCTCCGCCATGGGCACAGCTCGACTGGGCACATTCGTTCTCGTGGTGCGGGAAAACGAGGTCCTGACCACCCGCATGAATATCAATCGTGTCGCCGAGATGCTTCTCCGCCATCGCAGAGCACTCGATGTGCCAGCCAGGTCGACCCCGGCCCCAGGGCGAGTCCCAGCCTGGGATGTCTTGCGTCGATGGTTTCCACAGAACGAAGTCCTGAGCCGCTTTCTTGTAGGGAGCAACCTCTACCCGGGAGCCGGCAATCATCTCGCGCAGATCCCGCTTGGAAAGTTCGCCGTACTTCGCGTGGGAAGCAACATCGAACAGGACATGGCCTTCGGCCTCATAGGCATGGCCCTCGTCGATCAGCTTCTGGATCATCGCGATCATCACATCGATGTGCTGGGTGGCGTGCGGCTCGATATCCGGCGGCAAAACGCCGAGTGCACCCATATCGTCGTTGTACACCTTGGTGTACCGGGCCGTGATGTCACCGATTGGCTCGCCGCTCTCCTGCGACGCCGCGATGATTTTGTCATCGACGTCCGTGATATTGCGGGCGAAAGTGAGCTTGTAACGACGTCGCAAAACGCGGGCCAACAGGTCAAAAACGACGGCGGGCCGCGCATTACCGATATGCGCATAGTTGTAGACCGTCGGCCCACACAGGTACATCGTCACCTCGCCGTCGGTCATGGGCTCGAAGGGGACTTTCTTCCCCTGGAGGGTGTCGTGTAGCTGAATACTCATCGTTAATGGTCCGGCGGGTCGAAAAACGCAATCATAACAACATTGCCGCCTGTCGCTATGACGGTTATTCTCCTCGCCCGCATTTTTTTCGAGATATGACCATGTCTGGCGCGACCGTCCGATTTCAAGCCCGTACTTCCATCGAGCAGGTGGAGGAAGGCAACGACCTTGCTCCCAGGTTCGACGACCGTGGGCTGATCACTGTTGTCACCACCGACGCCGACAGCGGCGAGGTACTCATGCAGGGATTCATGAACACCGAGGCACTGCAGCTGACCATCTCAACCGGCGAAGCGCATTACTACAGCCGCAGCCGGCAGGTTTTATGGCACAAGGGCGCAACGAGCGGGCTCGTGCAGACCGTGCGCGAGCTGCTGGTCGATGATGATCAGGACTGCATCTGGCTGCGAGTTGACGTCGCTGGTGGCGCGAGCTGCCACGTGGGCTACCGAAGCTGCTTCTACCGCAAGGTCCCGGTCGGAACCGACTTTGAGTCGAAGGAGTCGGACGGGCGCGTGGTACTCGAGTGGACTGAAACCGAGAAGGTATTCGATCCCGAAGAAGTCTACGGCGACGCACCAAACCCCACTATTCTGTAATGGGATTGAGCTTGGGTAGCCGGACTCGGGTAAGCCATCAGGTTAAACCTCGCTCGGCATCCATGCCTCGCTCGGATCGGGCTCCACTTGCTTTGGCGTCCTGCGTCGCCGCGTTACGCACGACACCTGATGGCTTACCCGACCCCGGCATTTCAAGACCAGCCCGAGACTGACCGTCGGCCCTTGTCGCACCGTCAAAGAGCGGGCGAGATGTTGCATGGCGAGACATAAAGCGAGCGCAGCGAGACAGTCCGCCATGCAATATGTCGGTCGCTCTATTGCGCTAAAGGTTCTTGCCAACGATTAGAATCGGCCTTCGCGATCATGTCGGCGCTTTTGCCGGCGTCGTTGTGCGGCAGGCTGAGGTTCCCGGTATGCAATGGCACGCGCCTGAAACGCATACTCGATCGTGCCGATCATCCACAGGAAGTATCCGACCAGCTCGATAAACTCTTCTACCGCAAGCTTGATCACTCGCTGGTAGTTATCGCCGAGAATCGACATCCACAGGGCTTCGTGGCCAACGAGAAGCGAATAGGCAAACAGGATCACGGCCCCGGAGAACAGCAGAGTCAGCCCGGGAGACGGCCAGATTCGCGCGAGCGCGATTTGCAGGCGGCGCCTGTGCCGATACACGTAGACGATAACCAAAGCACCAACAATAGCGACCAGGACCTGCCAGAGGTTATCGGCAATGAATCGGTCGAGAAAATAGTCGAGTTCACGAATCAGGAACGCCAGTGCGAGGCCACCGAGGCCAAACGCGATCGGCCGTTGCGAGGGGCAGTACATTGCCACCCAGCCCAGGATGATGCCGCAAGCGCCCAGGATGATGGCCTGGATCATTTCAACGGGCGAGAATTCGCTGGTGCCGTGCACATCTGTGTCACTCAGGACGAGGTGTAACTTCAAACTGCCTGGCGATGAGAGCTCGAGCTGCGTCAGCGCCCATGTGACAAACGCGATCGCAAGGAAGTACAGCGGGTACCGAATCCAGGCCATGCGAAACTATACACCGAGGCCGGGCATCAGCTCCTCTTCACGAACGTCGGATCTCCGGCATCGTCGATAAGCCCATGAACAAAAAGGAAATTTCGCGCATCTTCGGCATCGCCTTCAAACCAGTCCCGGGTACTGCCAAGACGAAAACTGTAGCCCCAGCTATCCATGTCGGCCATGACACGAGCTCGGCCGACACCTTCTATGCAGTCGGCAAGCAGGACCTGCAAAAAGCACACGGCTGACTCTTCAAGATCATCGCCCCCGGCATCGCGGTCGAGTCTGCTGCGGCGCTCACCGTCCATGCAAAGGATGTGGCAGGTCTCGTGCAGAAATGAGTGCACTGGCGTATCGCCGCGAACGTAAACCGCAAGGCCGGCAACGCCTGCCTCTGACTCACCCCAAAAGCTGCCAGTAATTTCTTCCCCGGCAGCTTGAACAATGAGTTCAAGACCGTAACGTTCCAGGAATGCAGCCAGGACTTCGTGGCCGACATCATTGACGGTCAGGACGGACGTCAAAGCGTGGCAATCTGCTTCAATACGATTCGCACAAGATCGTCGACGATGGCGTCGCGCAGCAGTTGCTGCTCGTGTTCCTTGCCCAAAATGAGCGTCGGGTCGTACGTATAATCGCGAGTCAGTGTAAGCATCTGCGGTACCAGCAGGTTCTTCTCCCCACTGTCGAGTGTGTATTCGATCGTGTAGAACACCGCATATTCAGTCGGTTCATTGCGGGCCGACACGGACAGTACGCGCTGATCAGTATGGTCATACAAGATCGAAAATGTCGCTGTTGCATCGGACTCCGCATCGACCAGGTTAACGCCGGCGGACCGGAGTGCCTCGCGCAACTCCCGATAAAACAGGCTGCGATTGTCGTTCGCAGAAATATACGTGCGTTCCATCTCCGGTGGCGTAGAGAAAGTGCCTTGCAGCTGAAAGCCGCAGCTCGCGAGCAATAGTACGACTACCAGTGCCGACGATCTAAACAACGATGTTTACCAGTCGTCCCGGCACAACGATCACCTTGCGAATATCCTTGCCCTCGACAAAGCGCTGCACATTTTCGTCGGCGACCGCGAGTGATTCGATCGCGGCCTTATCGGCATCGGCAGGTACCGAAACGCGTCCACGTAGCTTGCCATTGACCTGGACAACGAGTTCGATCATGTCAAGTTCCAGCGCTGTTTCGTCAAGCTCGGGCCAGGCCTGATCTATCAACGCTGTCGCATGGCCGAGCTGCTTCCATAAGGAGTGACAGATATGTGGCGTCATTGGCGACAGCATGACGACTACGGCTTCGAGCGCTTCGCGTTCAACGGCGCGACCGGCTTCGGAGGCATCCTCGAACTTATTGATGGCATTCAGCAATTCCATCGCCGCTGCCACCGCTGTATTGAAACTATTGCGCCGACCGAGATCGTCGCCCATCTTGGCGATCGTCTGATGTGTCTTTCGCCGTAGCTCCTTCTGGCCGTCATCCAGTGACGCAGGATCGAGCGGTGTGACCGGTCCGGCTTCTGCATGTTCGACAACCGCGTGCCAAAAGCGCTTCAGGAACCGATAGCTGCCCTGCACGCCATCGTCGGACCACTCCAGCGACTGTTCGGGTGGCGCCGCGAACATCATGAACAGGCGCACGGTGTCGGCGCCGTACCTGGCGATCAGTTCCTGCGGGTCAACCGTATTACCCTTGTTCTTCGACATCTTCGCGCCGTCCTTTAGCACCATGCCCTGCGTCAGCAGGTTGGTGAACGGTTCGGAAACGTCGGTCAGTCCCTCGTCGCGCATGACGCGTTGGAAGAAGCGTGAATACAAGAGATGCAGGATCGCGTGTTCAATACCACCGGTGTACTGGTCTACCGGAGTCCAGTACGCAGCGCGATCATCGAGCATGGCGGTGTCGCTGTCCGGGCATGCGTAGCGCGCGAAGTACCAGGACGATTCGACGAACGTGTCGAACGTGTCGGTCTCGCGGCGCGCATCCTTGCCACAACTCGGACATGCAACATTGACGAACTCCGGCATATCCTTGAGCGGCGATCCTGTACCCGTGACCGTGACGTCCTCGGGCAGGATGACCGGCAGATCTTCCGCAGGCACCGGCACCGCGTCGCAGTCATCGCAATAAATGATCGGAATCGGCGTACCCCAATAGCGCTGGCGGGAAACGCCCCAATCGCGCAAGCGATAGTTCACGGTGCGGCGACCCCGACCGGTTTCTTCGAAGTAGTCGGCAATCGCATTGAATGCCGTCTCGAAATCCATGCCGTCATACTCGCCCGAATTGACGAGCACGCCTTTGTCGATGAACACCGCTTCCTGGATATCGATTTCAGTGCCGTCCGCTGGAGCAATCACCTGCTTGATCTCGACACCGTGTTTTTTTGCGAACTCCCAATCGCGTTCATCGTGGCCCGGAACGGCCATGACAGCACCAGTGCCATAGCTCATGAGCACAAAATTCGCGACCCAGAGCGGCACCTCGTCGCCCGTCAGCGGATGAATCGCAGAGATGCCGAGCGGCATGCCCTTCTTTTCCATCGTCTCGAGCGTCGC
>Ga0316187_10000348_pt1 | contig 35050 bp, 26 predicted proteins | sample CroRivburrow1_MG_FD_204927 | JGI IMG/M metagenome (GOLD analysis project Ga0316187, IMG submission 204927) | Coastal sediment microbial communities from Maine, United States - Cross River worm burrow 1 | ecosystem: Environmental > Aquatic > Marine > Coastal > Sediment | place: USA: Maine... | reverse complement strand
TCGTTAGCTACACGACGGATTTCCTGCTTCTGATACTTAGATCAATACCTATTTTGTTGTTCCTGAGTTTACCGCTGCTCAATTATTTTAATATAACACATATACAAATTTTTTATTTAATACCAATTCAGGGTTGTCTAAACCTCATAATACATTCTTATATGCAATCCTTATCGCTGTTGGAAGTATTATATGGTTACGCTTCTCTAATTTTTTGGATACCCATATTTTATTATTTGGCTTATAGGATCTTCTCATCTAAAATTATTAATATCTGAAACATGAATACCTTGATAACCGTTAGCATCAGTGATTTCAAGTTGATCTTCAGAGATCGGTCACTACGGTTATTTCTTATTTTTCCCTTTTTTCTTATACTAATTATAAACTATGCTTTACCTTATCTAGTAGAACTTCATGAAGCTGCTTTGGAATTTATACCATATATTATTATGGGTGCAGCTATGCAAACATCAACCATGTTCGGATTTATTTATAGCATGGTGTTTATTGATGAAAAAGATACACATGTGGCAAGTGTGTATGGCATACTGCCTATTTCTAAGATATGGTTTATTATTTTTCGATTATTCCTTGCGTTTCTTTATTCTGTAGCTTTTACTTTCCTTTTATTATACCTGCAACCATTTTATCAGTTTCTAAAACTAGATATTCTTTTGGTTTCTATCCTGACTGGCATTGTTGGACCTGCATTTGCAGTTGCTGTTTCTAATTTATCTTCCAATAAAATGGCAGGTATGACTTGGTTCAAACTGATCAACCTTCTTATTATGTTACCAATACTTGCTTTTTTTGTGCCGGCGCATTCTTTTTGGTTTGGTATTATTCCTACACACTGGGTTTTTCAGGGTATTAATAACTTAATAATAGGCCAACCTTTTTTCAGGGGTATTCTTATCGGTATATTTTATTCATTGATGCTTACTTCAATGCTCTCTCACTATTTTTCAAAAAATCATTACGTCTAATAAGAAATTGGATCAGTTACATTTGAGCTGGCTATGAGTACTTATTTCTTCTCCAATCTATTAAAATACCAATCGAAATGTATACTGGGTAAGCTTATCCATAAAAAAGATATTGCTGAGGACCAGTTTTATTTTTAGAAAGCGTATAAAACCAGTCTTGATTTTTATTTAAGGAGGACAGCTCCTACCACTGATATAGAATCGATTAATTTATTAAAAAAAGGAACTCTGATTTTTACTACCGATATTGGAATGAAAGAGATCCGAGAACAGGAACTTCAATTTACTACTTATTAGAAAAATTAATATTTAATTCTCTCACGATCAATTTCTATTCAGAATTCTTTTTAAAGGATCCAGCTCTTCAACAATGAAGAATCCATCATTCCCGGATTGCTGGTATAAAGGCATGAAAATTAGACCATCAAGGGGTGCTCTGATCAATCCATTTTTGTCCTCTGCAATTACTTCCCCTTCTTTTACTTTCTGAAAATTCAAGAAACCTGGCCTCATCTGAAAATTATCTTCCTCTGTTATCCAGTAATGATGACGAACACGCAATTTATGTGGCAATTCTGCTGCAAATGTTTGTAATAAAGTCGCAATTTGAATTATTCCGTTTAGTTTATCCTCCTGAATAGCCCCGGAATTTATTAAAATTTCCCAGATACCCGCAACATGCAGTTTAACTGCCACTTTACTTCCCATAAGTCCCCCCTCAAAAGCAAATGCGAGATAATCTCTACCCTTCAGGTATTTTAGTAAAGTTCCATTAATGTGTTTTTCCAGATCAAGTATCAAGGGTAATTTTAAAGCGTTAATTATCGGATGGTCAGAAGAAGTTTCTGGTACCACTATAAAATTTCCATTTTCTGATGATGTGGTATGCAGATCAACACATATTTTTTGGGTATACCTTTCTTCATTAACAGAATTAAAAAATGATAACAATTGGGCTACTTCCCTGTCTTCGGCAAATAATAATTTGACATTATTTTCGGAAATATGGCTTATATGACTTTCTGTCCAGCATCTATTTAAATCATAATCCAGGAACCTTTCTTTGTGCTCAATTGCCTGGATATTTCCTCTGATACCAATTATTTTCCCACTTACTTCAATACCTTCATTATTAATGAGTGCAAATACTTCTTCTATTGCCTTAATTCCAGCAGATTCATTCCCATGCAAACTGCCAATAAGAATTATCAACGGACCATTTTCCTTTGCACCAAATTCACCTATTATTCTGTCCATTCTATAATTTATCTTCCTCTTTGTTTAATAAAAGACTTAGCAGAGTTGATGAAATATTCCTGAAATTCTTTTCAGTTATTACTCCCACTAATTTGTCCTTTTTAATCACGGGTAAACAACCTATTCGGTTAGACTTCATCATCTCCATAGCTTTTTTAATACTTGCATCCGGGCTAATTGTCAATGGGTTACCCACCATAATATCGCTTACGATAAAGGGCTTATCCTCATCCACTACTCCCTTATGTCGAAAATGCCTTAAAAGCAAACCTGAGGAAACCAATCCTTTCAATTTACCACGACCATCTTCGACCAAAACATATCGTAATTTTTCCCAATCCATCATATCCGCTACCAGTTGTACGATATCGTCTTCATGAACAGTAAAAAGATCAGTATCCATAAATTCTTCAACTATTAAATTGGTAGGATGCCAGTCTGCAATATCTTCCAGTTTGGCAAAAGGCCAGGTATGAACGGGGACCTCCTTTTTCTGATTTGAAACCATCGCCGAAGTAATTGCAATCGAGATCTCTTCCCTGCTACCTTCCTTTGCAAGCTTTGAGAATGAATTTAAAATCCATGTTGATCCATTTTGCCTTGTTTCGTTTCTTCCTTCAATTACTTCAAGATACCTGTCAATATCACGTTTGAGAATATTATTCTTCTCAAGTCCCTGACGGGCGAGGGGTAATAACTCTTTTTTAATTAATTCCGTAACAGCTACCTTGCGACCATTAACCCAGGTTAACTCTGTTTCCATACCTTCCCTGGCGGTTGCAAAAAAATTAGACTTGGCATCGTCAAAATCCATCAGTTTGGTAATATCTTTATATTCATCGCCAATCCCATTCATTAATCCTAACCAGAAGGCTGCATTTGCAACCTCATCAATAATAGTGGGTCCTGCTGGCAATGCCCTGTTCTCTATTCTCAAATGCGGTTTACCATCATCTCCAATACCATAGCATGGCCTGTTCCATCTATAAACTGTAGAATTATGAATGGTCAGAGCACGCAACTTCGGAACCTTGCCAGAGTCCAGAATAGCGATGGCATCATCTTCTTCTCCAGTCATAAGCATAATTCTGAACCTCATAATATCTTCGCGGTAAAGATCAAGAATGGAATTTTTCAACCATTTTGTGCCAAAGGTAACCCTGGGACTACGATCGCGAAGATGTTCACTTGATATTCTAGTATCGATTGACTGTTGGAATAAAGCCACACGGGTTTCGCGCCAGAGTCTCTTTCCAAATAACATAGGTGAATTAGAGGCAATTGCTAAAACCGGGGCGGTAAGTAATTGAGCGTTATTGTATTGCCTAACAAAATCATCCGAATCTACCTGTAAATGAACTTGAAAACTAGTATTACATGCTTCCAACATGGCAGAGTCATGTTTAATCAATAGCTCATCAATTCCTCTAACTCTCAACTCATAAATTTTTCCTCTAAGCCTGTTGATAGCATTAACAAGAGCTGAATACCTCTTTAATGGTGTGAGATTATCTAATGTCAGATCAAATTTCCTAATCGATGGTAATATACCGGTTATAGCATAATCCACACCAATATCATTAGCTACTTTTCGTAGTGAGCCTAGCAAATGAATAATTTCATTTTCTAACTTCGAAAAACAATCATTTTCAAATAGATGAGGAGTTAAATTAGCTTCAATATTAAATGTTGCCAGTTCCGTTGTGAAAAAATTCTTATCCAGGCGGTCAAGTAATTCCATTACCCTGGGGGCCGGCTTAAAATGCTCATCTATGAGGCATATCTCTTGCTCCGCTCCTATTTTTTGATTTCCCTTCTCAAATTGATCTTCCTTGAGCATTCTTTCAAGTGCTTTAACGTCCTGAAGTAAGTGATAGGTAAATTGATTAAGGTCCTTCTGGCGTACAACTGACTTTACATTTAGCTCTCCCATGACTATAGATTTATGAGAATAAGAATATATTAGTCGGATAAAATGATAAAAACATATTATTTTTAATCAGCGTAATATCAATATTAAGAAAAAAGCGGATTAATTGCACGTGGAATTGAGAACCACTTCACTAATTTATTTATTAATATAATTATTTAATAACTTAAATTTGAGTTGATTGTAGATATAATGAAAAAAATGCGAATATTCTATCTTGTTTTTATACTGCTCGGTTTATACATAACTGAAGTATTTTCCCAGGAACAAACAATTTATTTCAAAGACAGTACGATAGTTGGCCGGGGCAATATTGTAAATGACAAGAAAGAAGGTGAATGGGTAATCTATAATTATAATACTGATCTTACCGAAATTGGACATTTTACAAAGAATGAAAGGGATGGAAAATGGGAATTGTTTAATAAGACGGAGACCAAAATCGTAGAGTTGAATTACAATGCAGGCAAACTCGAAGGGAAGTATAAGTTATTTCACGCAAATGGAAAATTGAGTATAAGTGGGATGATGAATGATGATAAAAAAAGTGGTGCCTGGGAAGAGTATTATATTGATGGAATCCTTAAAAGCAAGGGTAATTATGAAGAAAATTTGAAAAGTGGACTTTGGAATTATTATAAGGATACAAGTCTGCCTTATATTGAAGCCGAATATGAAAAGGACACATTAAATGGTCTATATAAAGAATATGATATTTTCGGAGCTATAATCTCAGCTGGTACTTATAAAAATGGAGTGAAAAATGGATCCTGGAGGGAATATAATGAGAATGGATATGTTTCTACTTCCTGTGATTATTTAGATGGAAAGAAGAGCGGCTATTGTACCGAATTCTATCCAAACGGGAAAAGAAGTTCGGAGAGACAATTTGTAAATGATATACCAAGTAATAAATGGATATATTTTTACAATACCGGAAAGAAGAAAAATGAAATGTCTTTTGAAGAAGGATTCCGGGAAGGGGAATATATCGAATATCATCCTAACGGCAAGATTAGTGTAATTGGCAAATATATATTAGGAAAAAGGGTTGGGATCTGGAAAAATTACTATGAAACAGGGGTGCTTTTTGCATTAGGAAGCTACCTCGATGATCAAAAAGATGGCTTATGGAAGTATTTTAATGAATATGGATATTTGATTTCTGAAGGATATTTTGAAAATGGCCTGGAAAATGGACAGTGGTTTTTCTATCGTGAAAATGATCAAATCGAATCAATTGGATCCTTTGTTGAAGGTGAAGAAGATGGACTTTGGGGTCTATTCTGGAAGGATGGCAAATTAAAACAGGAAGAAAACTGGACGGATGGTAAATTGATGAGCGTAACAGATGTGTACTTTTCTGATGACACCCTAACCTCAGGGGATTTAACTGAAGGCAAGGGTATTCGGATTAAGTATTATGATTCTAAAGGTATCAGAGAAAAAGCTCAGTATGAGAACGGTGTACTTAACGGTAACTGGGAATATTATGATGAGGAAGGTATACTCTCGATAAAAGGAAAAATGCAGGATGGATTAAAAACAGGTGAATGGATTTTCTATTTTACAAATGGTAAAATTGAATCCAGGGGAAAATATCTGAATAATGAACTTTCCGGTACATGGTTATTCTATACTAAAAAAGGTAAACTCAGGGAAACTATTGATTATACAGTAGATACTGAAAAGAAAGAAGATCTCGAATAATACAATACTTCAGTTAATATATAACCTCCGGCTTATACAGAAAACCCATATTCAAAAATTCGCAGAAACTCATTTAAAAAAGATCTCAATTTTTTAGTTGTATATACAACTAATATATTCATATTCCGTTACACTTAGTATGGAACCTACTGGAATTAATGACAACATCCCCTACCTGATTGGAAAAGCCCAACATTTATTTCACCTACAGGTAACCAATTTATTCAGGAAAAATAAAGTAAATATTACACCAGAACAATTCTCGGTTTTAACAATACTATGGTATAAGGACGGAATATCACAACAGGAAATAGCCAATCTATTAAATCGTGACAAAACAACACTTACACGATTAATCAACAATATGGAAAAGCGCAATCTGGTTGTTCGAGTTCCAAATAGAACAGACAAAAGGATTAGATACATTTACCTGACCCACAGAGGTCGAAAACTACAAAATGAGTTGGTAAGCCTTAGCGGACAAATTTATATGGATTCTATTGCTGGCTTCAGTAAAAAATCACTCACTCAGTATGTTGATTTTTTGAATCAAACAATTAACAATCTTCATAATGTTGTAGATACAACTAGTTAATATAAATAAACATGACAAACTTTTTAAATCATTTATGGCGTATAATATTGTCTTCGATTGCCCTTTACATTGTATGGGTATTTAGTTTATCAATTGCTGAAACCTTTGTCGAAGCAGACTTAAAGAATGCTGATTCTCCTGAACTTTTATCAGCCGTATTATTGTTTGTCGTATGTTTTATAAATTCCGGAATTCTATACATAACAGTAATCAATTCACGCTGGACTGGAATTCGTCTTATATTCGTTATTTTTTCTTTACTCTTTTTTATCCAATTTTTTCTCAGCATGATTGAAGCTATCTGGTTCAATAATAGCCTTCATATGCCGATATCAGGAGTTTATTATATTCTAATAGTTGGCTTAATAATGTCAGTAATTTATGCGCCTCTAATTGTGTGGATTGGATTAAAGATAAAGCCAGAGAATATACATGATCGTAAAAGTGAAAAATTAACTTTCAATATTGTACTATTATATAAGATCTTATTTCTAATAGTTATCGTATATCCTATGATATATAATCTGGCCGGATACTATATTGCCTGGCAATTTGAAGCGGTACGGATATATTACTCCAACTCCTCGGCGATATATCCATTTGTCAAAATGCTATGGACTAATGTGGTTGATGGATTGTACACGTTTCAGATTATACGAGGAGCCATATGGCTGACATTAGGTCTGACAGTATACAAAATGATCAATGGAAGCTATATTAAAAAAGGAATCATAATAGGATTGTTATTTGCGTTTCTGATGAATTCTCAACACCTTATTCCAAATCCTTATTTCCCTCGGGAGGTTGCCTTAGCTCATTTTATTGAAACAGCTTCAAGTAATTTTATATGGGGATTTTTCATTGCATGGTTTATTCAATGGAATCCGGGAAAAAAGAAATTCATTCCCTCATGAAAAAAGAAAAGTCCCGGATTTAAAATCCCGGGACCTGGAAATGCTCGCCTGAAAATTTTCCTCTGCACAAATATTAAAAATTATCTCCAGATATAAGATACATTTAGCTATTAGTTTTTGCCGGGGCAGATTATTGCCATAAGTCCTTGGATTCCCAAGCCAATCCCAATCAATAATCAAACTTAACATAAGTAATTAACACTGTTAATAATAATGTCAATGTTAAATATATCTTTTCCATTCTTAAAAAATTTGTTATTTATCTTTCCAGATATCCTCCTCTAATCCTGACCAGGAATTCTCATTTTGCAAACCCGAACTTGGTTGAATATCAACAAAGAAACCAGTTAGGTTTACCATACCGGATACCTTTTCAATATTTTCTGGACCATCAGCGGCTAGAATATTCACATTTACTCCTTTCGTTTTCTTTGCTACATTCATTCCGGATGCCTGGTGTCCCCAACCGTGGGGTAATGCTACTGTCTTTAATCCCATGTCGTCATCTAACCTTACAGGAAGTCGTACTTTTGCTGTTTTAGTACTTACATCAACGAAGTCTCCATTTTTAATCCCTAGTTCACTAGCATCCCTGGTATGCATATATAGATAATTGGTAATACGGGGTCCTTTTACAAATTCTTCATAGTTATGGGTCCAGGAGTTATGAGTTGTCACCGCTCTTCGAGTGATTAATTTATATTTATGCTTACTGTTCAACTCTACATTAAAATCTGATTCTAATTTTTTAGCTTGTTCGAGGAATTTCTCAGGTGCCAGATTGATTTTCCCATCTTTAGTAACCATCCTTTTATCCAGAAAATCATTTTCGTCATGGGATTTTCTGAATAAACCATGTTTATGCTTCAACAATCTCCCGAATCCTTTTTGCCGTGTAATCATTAGCAACAGATTAAGCAAAAATTCCTGAGGAATAGATCTCTTAAAAATCTTCTTTTTACCTAATGAATTGATCCAGATAAGAAATTCAAAAAATTTCTGTGAAAATTTGGATCCAAAGATCGGCATCCCTGAAGCTCTTGCTAGATCGAGGTAAATAGAACCTTCATCTCGCTGTTCTGCTTCAGGTTTTATAACTGCCCTGGTAGCTTGCAGATAAGGCTTAGTTTGCAGACCAAGCATCAGTGGAAATATGAATGGAAGGTCCGGTCGCTCTAGCGGTGTAGTACATGGCAACATATAATTCCCAATAGAAGCTGTCTCTGTTGGCAAAATATCAAGAGTTACTAATAAATCAAGCTTGCTAAAAGCTTTGCGCAATCGATTAGAGTTAGCCATTGTAATTAAGGGATTTCCACCTGTCACAAACAATGCTTTAATTTGCTTTTTCCCCGGTGTTAACATTTCATCAGCCAGAATACCTCCCGGAAAGGCATCATTTACACTTTGAAAATTCCCAATTCTGGACACATCTTCACGCATCAGCAATCCATTCTTCACTCCAAATTTAGGAAAATCAATCACTCCCCTACCTACAAGCGTTCCACCTTTCCGATCAAGATTGCCACTTATAAAATTTATGCATTCCTGCAACCAAAAAGCCAGGGACCCATTTGTCCCCATATTAACACCCGTTGAGCAATATAAACTTGCTCCATTTGCATTCAGATAACTAGATACTAATTCTTTAAGCTTTTCTGCTGGTATACCTGTAGCTTTCTCTGTTTTTTCAGAAGGCCAAGTACCTGCCAGTTTTATAACTTCTTCATAGCCATGGCTATATTTTTTTACTTTTTCTATATTAGCTCCACCACTTTTTACAAGTTCATCCAGGAATGAAAGATAAAAAAATACGTCGGTATTGGGTCGGATATTAATATGCTCACTCGCTAGTTTAGCTGTTTCAGTTTTTCGAGGGTCGATTACAATAACCTTACCACCTCGAGCTTGTATTCCTTTTAGATGTTTTGATGGATTAGGGACCTGCAAAAAACTCCATTTACTGACCATAGGATTAGCCCCAACAATGATCAGGCATTCTGTATTAAGTATATCAGGAAAGGGTTGTGTAAATGGAAATCCATAAACCTGGTGGGAAACAGAAAATTTATTACTGCAATCCTGCGTAGCTGATGCAAACATGCTCTTAGATCCAATACCTGTCATAAAACCCTGAGCAAAAACAGGATGCAATACTCCAAATCCAGCAGCAGTTCCTACATACATAGCAATTGAATCCGGTGAATAATCTTTAACAATATCCTTTATTTTTTCACCAATTTCTGATAAAGCCTGCTCCCAACTTATACGAACCCACTTCCCATCATCTTTTTTCATAGGGAATTTTAGTCGGTCCTCCGAACCAAACAAATGGTGCTGTTTCAGTCCCTTCGGGCATGAAAATCCCTGAGATGCAACATGATCTTTATCTGGATTAATACTAACGATACGGTTATTTTCAGTAACCACTTCAAGTCCGCATAAAGACTCACAGATTCTGCAGAAAGTATGATGTGTTTTTAATTCATCCAAGAGGTATCTTTTTTAATCTTAACTCCAAACTATCCGTTTTGTTATTCTTTTGTGAATATACCTAATACCCTAAAAAAAAAGAGGAAAAGTTTTAAACCTTTCCTCTCAAAATATCTGTAGAAATCAAAATTTATTCGTTCTTCTCTTTATCCTCTGATTCATATTTTCGGCTTAATTGATAGGCTTTAATTAATGCTATTCCAACAAACAAGAAAATCATGGCAAAATAAATTTGCGGGTATTCATGATTACCTTCTTTATTTTCAATTTCAATCAATAATTTTTCTAAAATAAAACCAAGGGTAATACCTACTGACAAGCCTATACTTACCAATCCAAGGCTGAGAGCAAAAGGAGTGGTTTTCTTTTTCTTTTTAGCATAAAACAAATTAGCGTCAGCACCTGACTCAATCAAGGCCAATCGTTCTTTGTTTCTATAACTTAAATAGAAATAGATTATTCCAAAAATGGCGGCCAACATAGATATTCCCATTAATGCGGGAGCTATATCATTCATAATTCTTATTTTTATAATTAGTAATTGTTTTCGTTATCAGGTAAGACAACCAGGATTTAAAAAAGGTTACAAAAAAACATATAGATGTTCCTTCCTTTAATTTGTATATTTATTGTAACCTATGGTGAATATAAGTAGTCATTATAAGATAATGATGGTTAAAGGTCAGGAACCTATAGTTACAGAAGCAGTTGAACTTGTCAAATCGGGAGATGCAGAAGCATTCCGTTTGATAATTAGAAAATATAAAGCTCCTGCCTATACTATCGCCTATAGAATACTCAGGAATGCTGAGGACGCAGAAGAAACGGTTCAGGATGCATTCTTTAAGGCCTATAAGAAGATACATCAATATAATGGCGATTCGAAGTTTTCATCCTGGTTTTTGAAAATAGTATACAATTTATCTTTGACGAAAACACGAAAAAAAAGGATCTATACACTTGAGATCAATGAGGATATTGATAAAAACCTTAACAACAATCTGACAAAAAACAACGGCTGGGAACAGATAGCGCAATCTGAACGAAAAAAATATGTGAAGAATGCAATAGCCAAATTAAACGATGAAGATGCTATGGTAATCACATTATATTATATATCCGAAAATAGTATTCCGGAAATATGTGATATTACTGGTTGGAGTTTATCTTCTGCTAAAGTTAAATTACACCGGGCCAGGCATAAACTTCATGCAAGTTTGTTTTCATTATTAAAGTTTGAAATGAAGGAGTTAATATGAATAAGGAAAAAGATTATTTCGATGAAGAGCTGGATAATCAGATAAAAAATTTGATTATGCTGAATCCTTCTGAAGATCTGGAAGATAAAGTAATGCATCAAATAAATGCTTATCATAGCAAGTCATATTCAATGGGAAATATGGGAGCCTGGGTACGATTTATGGTATATTCTATTTTTGGATTGATTCTAGTTACATTATTTTTCATTCCTTCAAGTAGTATCTCTATCCCTGATAATGTGAAACCTATTTTCAACTTCAGGTGGATACAAAATTTAGACCTGGGATTTATGAGTTTCAGCTCCAACCAATCCTACCTTGCCATGACAGTAATCATTTTTGCGATCTCGGTATGGTTGATAATATTATTCAACCACCCTAAAAAAGAAACTTTGAAAAAGTTTATGTAGATCAACCAAATATCTGTTTGAGGTGGTGTTCCATATGATCAAGGTAATCTTTAATAAGGAACTCAGCTGTACAAAATTCAATCGATTCTTTTCCGGTATCTATTGAAAGATTAAGCATATTCTCAGGATATCTTTCAATAAGATTCACAAACTGCTGATTCAAAATAATCCATAATTGAACAAGATCGTTAACATCTATTTCCTGGTAATTCTGTATCCTAACCCATTGATCCTGATCATATATAATTTTCGCTCCAGGCTGATATTGTACCATAATTATTCTTCTCAAATTATTGAACGCCGAATCAATTAGATGGCCAAGAATTTCTTTTTTACTCCACTTCCCGGGAGCCGTTTTGGCAGTTACGGATTCCTCTTCCAATTTCATAAACCTGTCAGGGATGTTTTGAATATTGATTTTAAGTTTCTCAATAACTTTTTCCATATAATTATTAAATTTAATTACAATATTATTTAGCTAATTGATTATTGAAACTAAATTATCTGATAATTTATTATTTTGAATTAAGAATTGAAAAAAATGGCAATTTCCATATAAGCAATATTATTAATGGAAGGAGGAGAAACCTAATCAATAAAGTTAAAAGACTGAATGACTATTTACTCACATAAAAGGTTATCGGTATTATTTTCTGCTGAAAACCACTATATGAAACTATGTATAACTAACTTTAAATCATAAATTGAAGAAATTATATAAACATTATATACCTCATGAAAAAAATATTCATAGCGCTGTTAATATCACCTTTGTTTTTTGGATGCTCCAGCACAAAAATTACTTTTGATTATGACAAGGAAGTTGATTTTACAAAATTAAAATCATTAAGTTATTATGGTTGGGCAGAAAATAGCGAAAATGCGATCAGTGAATATGACAGACAACGGATAGAAGGGGCATTTGCAATGGAATTTCTTGACAGAGGAATCGAATTAAAACAAACCGGAGGAGATATTGTAGTTTCATTATTTATTGTTGTTGATCAGAAAACCGGGACTACAGCCTATACCAACCATTATGGTGGGTATATGGGTGGTTATGGCTACTATCCTGCCTGGGGTTGGGGAGCAGGATACACCACCACAACCTATCATGATTATGATTATCGTGAAGGAACCTTTATTATCGATGTATATGAGGCTGCAACTAAAAATTTAATCTGGCAGGGTGTCGCTGCAGGAGAAATGGATGGCAGCTCGCACAGTTCAGAAGAGAACATAGCAAGAACAGCTAAAGCAATCATGGATAATTATCCAATTGAGCCAGTAAAAAGATAAAAAGCTTTCAGCGCTATAGGAAAGGTTTGTGGGTTTCGAAAAAGTCGTGTCCTCAAAAATTCATACCAAATGCTTCCTTTGGAGACAGGTTGAAAAATTAAAATCCTATTCGTGAAGTGAATCCCGAGATTTAGAATGAGCACTCATGAAAAATCTGGCTTTAAGATTAAAAATATTACTTGAACCATAATATGTTTCATCAATAGTATTTTTTGAGAACTGTTCCATAAACAAAACTTCAAATGACCAGGCATTACTCATTCGATAGTTTAGCCCTAATCTAATCCTTCCTGTTTGAGCATATCTTTCACCTTTAGGGTCACTAAGATTAATAAAAACTTCACCATCAAGTCTAAGGAACCAGGTCTTATTCTGGTGTATGTTATCATTGTTCAAAGCATAAAATAATTCAGGTCGTATTCTTAGTCTTGTAGATTGAGAATTTTCCTCATCCCCAGAATAAAAGAAAAAACGTTCTTCTAATCGAAAGAGAATATTAAATTGAACTCTTTTACTAGGTCTTATTAAATTAAAACGAAATCCTATCCAGGGTCTTAACTCAAACGTATTATAACTGTCCGTTGAATCGAGTGGAATTTCATACGATGTATATAGTGCCCAATACACATCATAGGGGGAAAGAATATTATATCTGAATATATTATTTAGGGAAATTTGTCTATATCTTTCATCTTCCCCTATTGTAAAAGCCAGTTCAGTTTCAGCTGTATATACAATAGAATTTTTGAAAGTATAATTATAGAGGAAATCCATCCATAATTGATAGTCTTTGGATTGTGTTTCCTGGCTGAATCCTTCATTTAAAGCAAACAACAATACAATGATAATAAATGATTTTCTCCCCATATTCTATAATAATGCCTCAAATTCGATGCAAATTAAATAGTATTATTTTAAATAATATATAATTCTAATAAGAAAATGATTTCTTAATTAAGGATTAAATTATAGATACAAATTATGGTTTCAGGAATTTAATACCCAGGAACCCACATATCAGGAGTAGTCAAACCACAGGAATCAATTGCAATCAAGCAATAATCAAGATTTCCCAGCTGGGAATCTATATTATTTGTTCCAAATGTAAATTTAACCCCCATTTCTCGTCCAAGTTTTATAAAAGTATAACTGGGCATTTTTAATCGGGCACTTATTTCAATAGCCACCTCATTATCAATTGCAGCCTGTATTACCTTGCTCATTCTTTCCTCAGTCCACAAAACATCATATTGCTCCACGATAACATCAGGCAAATAAGTAGCATTCACATAAATATCTATAGGCTCATCGTTTAAGATCTGGACAATATAATCTACCAGTTTATCCATAAAAATTTCAGGATCAGAAAGGTCAATTCTGTCTACATGATCCTGTTTCCACATTTGAGCCGGATTCCCATCTTTATCGATAAAAGTCATCGCATCTGAAAATACATAATCAAAGGTTTTGACAGCATCCATTGAGAATATATCTACCCACTCTCTTCCTTCAGCTTGCATAGCATTAAATGCAGGAACCTGGTTGACTGTCTTAATATAATCGAGCAATTCCTGATCATTATTAACAGGAAAATCATCAGCTTTGCCACAATTTACGGCAATTCCATAGTCTATTCCTTTATATCTTGATTGTGCAAGAGCTTCATCCATAGTTAAGTCCCCTTTCAGGTGTACATGTAGATCCATAATTGGAAATCCCTGTGTATGAAGTTTAGTAATTTTTCTTTCAAGTTCTCTATCCAGTCTCCTTTGTTCTTTTTCAAATTGTGCATCATCGGCCAGCGGCTTGATTTCAATGTTTTTGTAATACACTACACTTAACGGATCATGTCCCTGCAAAGCAAAAGTTCCCTTATCAAGAACTCTGTTTTTCCACTCCTCAGTTCTATAGGCATCGTCAGGTTCGGTATAATCTGTAACAAGTTGATCATTTACATTAATTTGAACTCTATTGCCCTTTACCACAATAAGCATAGTGAACCATTCATTGTCATTAACTGTTGTCAAATATTTATTTCTTATCCCATATAAGCCGGCCGTTTTCTTAAGCTCTGGCTGTTCAGGATTTCCTATGAATGAATTATTTACCTGGACCTCGTATCCTTTATCAGGCCATCCCTCGTTCTGATATTCGGTGTGAATATAAATTCCTGAATTAGAACCAGGCATTGTTTTAACATCTGCTTTAAATTCAAAATTTTTGAAGATCCCACCATTTACATCTCCGGTATAAAATAAATGAGACCGCTCTCCTTCACAGACTATGGTACCATCCTTTACTGTCCATGTTCCCTCATTTTCATTTGCCTTCCATCCATCCAGAGAAGCGCCATCAAATAGAGATATCCAATTATCTTTTTGTTTCTGGGGTTGGCAGTTAACAAGAAAGGGGATTAATAAAGAAAAAATTATGAGATTTTTCATTGTAGTAAAATTTTTTTTGAATCCGAAAATTAACCAATATTTTGATCTTTAAAAATACTATTTACATTTGATAAAAACCCTGGAATTATAATCTGTGAATAACTAGATGTAACAAATTGATTTTTAATAAATTATTAACTTAATTTATATCATATTACAAAGCATTTTTTAATTATGAAAACTACAGTTCAGCTCCCTGGGTTCTTCAAATTTTTTATAACTATTTTGAGAATTGCAATAGGATGGCATTTTCTATATGAAGGAATAGTCAAACTTCTTGATCCCAACTGGTCATCCGCCGGATATTTACTATATTCCCAGGGATTTCTATCAGGATTTTTTCAGGCGCTTGCAAGTAATAGTTTTTTATTAAGTCTGGTCGATGTAATTAATATATGGGGGCTTATTCTAATTGGCCTTTCATTATTCTTTGGAATATTTACAAGAATTGCTGCATACAGTGGAATTACACTAGTTGCATTATATTATCTGGCAAATCCTCCCTTTTCTGCTGTTTATCCAGGCATGAATATTGAAGGTCATTACTTAATTATTAATAAAAATATAATAGAAATTCTTGCTCTGGTTATTATAGTGATAATCCCAATGAAACTTCAATATGGACTTGACAACCTGGTAAAGTATACACAGCGTATTATACCAAGCCCGGTACAAGCCGTCCCGGAAGAAGTAAACCATCAAGTCTTGCCTGAAAACAGAGTTCATAGAAGAGAATTGATTAAACAGCTGATTTCAATCCCGGTTTTTGGAGGATTTGTATATTCTGTTGCTAGAAATTATGGCTGGGGAAGTCATGAGGAAAAGCATTTGATGCAGTCATTGAATGTACAGGCTGTCTCAGGAGCTACAGCCCAAATTAGTAAGCAATTGGATATCTCTCAGCTGAAGAAAAAAATACCAACCGGGAAAATCGGTGATGTAGAAATTGGTCGAATTATCTGCGGTGGAAATCTTATTAGTGGTTTTGCACATTCAAGAGATCTGATATATGTCTCTACCTTCCTTAAAAAATATTTTACAGCTCAAAAAGTAATGGAAACCTTTAGGTTGTGCGAAGCGAGTGGAATCAATACTACAGCTCTGCGAGTGAGTGAAGAAGAAATAAATATATTAAATCAATACTGGAAACTGGGAGGAAAGATACAATGGGTAGCCCCGGTTTATCCTGTTGAAGAAGATTACAAGACCAATATTGACCTGGCCATAGATAATGGTGCTTCTGCAGCGATGATCATGGGTAATGTTGGAGATCAATGGGTAAGAGAGGGGAAACTCGACCTCGTTGATAAAACTATTCAGTATATAAAAAGTAAAGGGGTACCCGCTGGCCTGGTTGGTCATCAAATTGAAACCATAAAAACAGTAGAGGAAGCTGGTATACCTACTGATTTTTACATGAAGACTTTACATGATAAGAATTACTGGTCATTTAGGCCTGAAGAACCAAAAGTTATACCTATTATAGATAATTATTCGATTGACAACTATTGGGCTATGACACCTGAATCAACGGTACAATACATGGAAAGTATTGACAAGCCGTGGATTGCCTTTAAAGTACTTGCTGCTGGTGCTTTAAATCCAAAGGAAGGATTCAGGTATGTATTTGAAAATGGAGCTGATTTTGCCTGCGTTGGCATGTTCGATTTCCAGGTTGTAGAAGATGCGAATATTTTAACAGATATTCTTGATAATCCTTTACAAAGACAAAGGCCCTGGAAAGCGTAGGTGAATCATCCGGATCACTTTAAAAGTTGTTGGATGTAGGTTAGAAGGGAGACCGAAGACCAAAGTTCCAAGTTCCATCCCTGAAATAGGATTCCCCAATTCCCCATTTCCACTTTCCAAAAATAGTAGTATGCAGTAAGAAGTCTGAAGATCGATGATGGATGATAGAAAGTCGTAGAAAGAATTTTACAAAGAATTATGGACACTCCCATGTTAAACCTATCCCAAAGGGATGCCTTTGGCATAAACTTTTTTCAGGACGAGACACAATTCTACTGGTCTACTGATTAAAAACTTAACGAATCTATCTTTGAAAACTAATAGAAATTAATATGCATTTAGCTTCATTATGATAGAATTGCTTTTATAAAAAAAGGCCCTTTCGGGCCTTTAGTACTATTTGTGGAATAATAATTCTCTATACTTGACCAATGGCCAATCATCGTTATCTACATAAAGCTCAAGTTTATCAACATGATATCTTATATGCTCAAAGTATTTTTCCTTGATATTATCACAGTATTCTATTGCCTTATCATAAGAATCCTCGATTTTATTAACTCTTCTACGTTCATCAATCATATCCAGGGTTCCGGTTTTAACTTCTTCGATGTGCTTTGTGATAGAACTAATAGTGCGAACAACTGCCTTATTATCAATGCTAAGTCCTTTTAATCCATTTGCATTTTCAATAAGCTTATTCTGATAAATAATCGCTGTAGGGACGATATGATTCAACGCTAAATCACCCATAACCCTTGATTCGATCTGAACCTTCATGATATAATTCTCAAGCATAGTTTCGGTACGAGCTTCTATCTCACGATCAGAAAGTATATTATGCTTTCTGAAAACCTCACGGTTCTTCTCATTCAAATAGGATTTTAATGCTCTTGGAGTATTGGTTATATTTGAAAGTCCTCTTTTCTCAGCTTCCTTTACCCAATCAGCTGAATATCCATCACCTTCGAATAAAACTTTTTTAGAATCCTTAATATAATCTCTCAATACATTAATGATTGCAATCCTTTTCTCAAATCCCTTGGCAATTCTGGCATCTACTTCAGTCTTAAATTGTTTTAATTGTTCAGCAACAATTATATTCAATATTGCCATTGGAGAGGCCACATTAGCTTCACCACCTACTGCTCTGAATTCGAATTTGTTTCCCGTAAATGCAAAAGGAGAAGTTCGGTTTCTATCTGTGTTGTCCAATAAGATTTCAGGAATTTTATCAATACCGAATTTAAGATACATATTATCGCCTTTTCGTATTTTAATGTTTCCACTCTTTTCCAGTTCAGTAAGTATTTCGGTCAATTGAGAACCTATGAAAACAGACATAATAGCAGGTGGTGCTTCATTGGCACCGAGGCGATAGTCATTGCCTGCAGTTGCCACACTAGCACGTAATAAATCAGCATAATCATAAACTGCTTTGATCGTATTCACAAAGAAGGTCAGGAATTGAAGATTATCTTTAGCACTGCTACTTGGCTGGAATAAGTTTACTCCGGTACTAGTAACAAGTGACCAGTTGTTGTGCTTGCCAGTTCCATTTAAACCAGCAAATGGTTTTTCATGAAACAAAACTTTTAGATTATGCCTCTCTCCAACTTTTTGCATTACATCCATCATCAATTGATTGTGATCATTCGCAATATTCATTTCTTCAAAGAATGGAGCTACTTCATATTGACCCGGTGCCACTTCATTATGACGTGTGCTTACAGGAATTCCTAACTTATGACATTCAATTTCAAAATCTCTCATGAAATTAAAAATACGCGGAGGAATTGAACCAAAATAGTGGTCATCTAATTGCTGCCCCCGAGCTGGATTATGTCCAAAGACGGTTCTTCCTGCCATTACCAAATCAGGACGTGCATAGTATAAGGAACGGTCAATCACAAAATATTCCTGCTCACAACCTAAACTTGCACTTACTTTTGAAACATCTCTATCAAAATATTTACAAACAGCAGTAGCTGCACTATCAACTACCTCCAAAGCTTTTAGTAAGGGTGCCTTATAATCTAGTGCTTCTCCAGTATAGGATACAAACACTGTCGGAATACAAAGTGTAGTCCCCCAGATAAATATAGGTGAACTAGGATCCCAGGCTGTATATCCACGTGCTTCAAATGTGCTTCTTATTCCACCGCTTGGAAAGGATGAAGCATCAGGTTCTTGCTGAACCAGGGCACTTCCTTTAAATTTTTCAATTTTCGCTCTTCCTTCAAAAAAAGTATCATGTTTTTCAGCTGTTGCTCCCGTAAGTGGCTGAAACCAGTGAGTATAATGAGTAATGCTTTTTGAAATAGCCCAGGTTTTAACTGCGGCTCCTACAGCATCAGCTGTTTCGGAATCAATCTTCTTTCCCTTATCAATACAATATTTAACTCTATCGTATACATCAGGTGAAAGAGTTTCCTTCATTTTTTCCATACTGAACACATTCTCGCCAAAATAATCTGATATTTTGTTTGAGGGTGGTTCCACTTCCGGAAAGACTCGATTTGCTGCATGTTCCAGAGAACTGAATCTTAGTATTGCCATAGATTAATTAGTTTAAGATATAAGATTATATATTTATTATTTTTTCGTTATTTAATTGCGACTTTATTAATTTAAAAACAAAATAATGCTATTTTTTTAAATTAATTTGCGTTTGGCTGACATGTCTAATAATCGAAGGTCAAAAATAAACTATTTTTTGCATTTTATTATATAAAAGGTATTTTATTAACTTATTTTTTTGCAAATATTGTTATTTGCTCATTTTTGACTCTAAATTATATATGATTTCTTCAATTTTACGGTTTATATCATCAAAATGCTGTATCCATTCTTTGCTCGATTTTTTCTTGTATATCGACTCTAACGAATACTTCTTTGAAGATTTTGGTGCATATTTCCCATAACGATTACGAGCGTAAGGCTGGTACAAAATATTATTAATTGAATATGCATATCCGCCGGGAATAATCCTGATTGTAGTCGTTGATTCAATTACTCCTTCAATTTGTTTTGTAACAACTCCCTTTTTCAATAAATAAAACCCCTGACTAGCCATAGCCTTCTTGCCTTCATTATCAATTTCTGCTTCCTGACCTTTGACCTGATTAATTAATTCTAAGGAACCCAGGTAATCAAGGGCATTTTCCCATAAAGTTATCTGATTAATAGAATCAGATATTATCTGATTTGTATAAACAATATAACCATCATTTTCCGGGAAAATATTTTCTTGCGACATTCCCACTTGACTTAGAAACAGGAAAACAGAAAACAGGAAAGACCCGAATAAGGTCTTTCCTGATATTAATGCCATGTAAACTCTAAAATGCATATACTGCGGCAAAAAGAAACTGACTTGCAGAACTTGTTGGATTATTACTACTATCAAAGAAGAAATCATCTGAAGCATCATCCAATCTTAATTCAGTTATGAAAGTTAAAGGTCCCAGATAAAAATTTCCAGTTAATGTATTGGCAATCACGTTCGAACCAGAGTAAGATATACTTTCTTCTGTGTAATCCTTTGTTGCAAAATATTCAGTCCTTAAGCCAAGAGCAAACAAATCAGTAAAAGAAAACTGAGGGTATAATGCAAAACCTGAATATCCGCCATTTGAATCGACCGCTGTGTAATCTGCTGCATTAAGCCCAAGATAGAAAGCATTCGTAATCTGCCAGCCGGTTGTTAAATCAATAATGGTTCCAGAAGGCGATCCCGTTAAGAAATTAAGATAAATGTCCCATCCATCTATCGGTGCCCAATATATTTGTGCACCTATATCTGATACTCCGTTAAAATCCTGGTAGACATTCCAATCATTGAATACCCCGGCCATAATAGAGAAATTATCTGCAATTGTCCAATCCAATTTAAATCCTGCATTCTGAAAAGGACCGAATGAGAATAGATACGAAGTGGAATAGTTAAAATTAGCAGCCGGTGAGATCACTTCATATCCCACAAATGTACCCATATAACCTGCTGTCAATGAAAATTTATCACTGAAAGCATAGGTCATATATATATTCTGGATATTGATATTTATATCATCCTCGGCATCAATCTGAAAAGTTGGAATTGACTTAAAACTTCTGGGACCAAAAGAAAATTCTCCAACAAAACTTGCTTTACCAAAGGTTTGAGATAATCCAACATCAAGCATTCCTACAGATATTGAATTCTGATTATCTGCAAAACTCGTTTTAATATTAGATGTCCCATCAGATTGATCTACATATCCAGAGAAATCATATTTATAATAAACATCCACAGATCCGGAAATTACCAATCCGGGTTTTTCTTCTTCTTCATCCTGTGCAAAAAGCAAAGTTGAGATAAGCAAAAATAGCGTTGATAATAAAGTAATTTTAAGTTTCATGTTAAATAGTATTTAAAAGTGTGTAATAAATGTAATTAAGATGTAAATAAAGTGCGTGGGCTTACCTTAGCAAGCCCACGACTTACTCAAAATGATCTATTCGTCATATACAATTGTATAACCCCTGATTCCGTGTTCGTGGCTGTCCATACCTTTTTTCTCGTGGTCAGCTGATACTCTAAGACCAAATGCCATATCTATTGCCTTGAATATTATGAAAGCAGATCCAAATGAAACGGTACCATAAATCATAACTCCTTTAGCCTGAATCCACAATTGACCCCAGCCGGCCATTTCACCAAATATCCCAACGGCAAGTGTGCCAAAAATTCCGCATACCAGGTGAACAGAAACAGCTCCCACGCAATCATCTAAATTAAATTTATCAAGCGTAACAGCTGATAGCACTACTAACACTCCAGCAATTAAACCGATAATTATTGCAGCCATTGGACCCATTTGATCCGCTCCTGCTGTAATGCCAACCAGCCCTGCCAGAATACCATTCAATACCATACCAAAATCAAGTCTTTTAAACATCATGTAGCCACCTATCATTCCACCTATTGCACCAGCTGCCGCAGCCAGTGATGTTGTTACAAGTACCAGTGATGTAGCTCCGGGCTCAGCAGATAATACTGATCCTCCATTAAAACCAAACCATCCTAACCAAAGGAGAAATACACCAATAGTCGCCAGGGGCACTGAAGATCCGGCAAAATCATTTACTTTTCCATTGCCATATTTGCCCAATCGTGGCCCCAATAACCAAATGCCAACGAGAGCGGCCCATCCACCAACAGAGTGAACAAGTGTAGAACCAGCAAAATCATAAAATCCCATCTCGTCAAGGAATCCACCGCCCCATTTCCAACTTCCAACAATTGGATACACAAGACCAACATAAAAAAGAGTAAATATCATGTACCCACTGATTTTTATCCTTTCAGCCACAGCTCCTGAAACAATAGTAGCTGCTGTTGCCGCAAACATTGCCTGGAAGAGAAAATCTGTCCAGTACGTATATCCGGCATCCGCATAATCAGGAGTTAGACCATTTTCAGGCAAGCCCAGGCCAATTCCATCCCATCCAAGCCAGCTGCCAAAACTAAAAGCATCCGGATACATTAAACTGAAACCGATTGCTGTATATGATAACAAGCCTATAGCCAGGGTTAAGGTATTCTTATACAGAATATTGACTGTATTTTTTGCCTGAGTAAAACCTGCTTCAACAGAGGCAAATCCCAGGTGCATAATAAAGACCAGTGCTGTAGCCAGCATCATCCATATATTATTTGCTGTAAAAAGCGCTGTAATAGCAACTGATGATTCACTACCATCATCCTGAGCAAGACCTGAAATTGCTGCAGTGCCCATTTCTCCGGCAGTTGATAAAATTTCCGTAACAAACGGCATTGAAAATAATTCTGTAATTAGTGTTTTCATAACCTAGTTAATTTAATTGTACATATATTCCATTTCAAATTTCTCCGTAGCCGTACTCTCTTTAAATTATGAAGCTTAGCCCTAAGCATTGGCACAAAAATATATCCGATTTTATTAATTAAAAATTTATTAAAAAAAAATACATTATTTTTAATATATGTCCATTTTTAGTATTATTATTTAATATTATTTCAATTTTATACGCATTTCTTTGCATTATTATTAAATATTTTAGGCCACCAACACATTAGAAATTAAAATTATATATTATTTTTTTTATATTTATTTGCATTATATATAGCTTTTTAAATATTTATTATATGTTTTTTGCATTATTTATTTTTTATGGGTCTTTTTTAACTCAATAATTTATCTTTTTTCTTTATTTTAAATTTTTTATGTATTTATAAAACTCAATAATGTTGATTATATCTTTTTTTTAGTATTTAACGGGTATTTTATAGACCATTTGTGATTTTTGTAATTCTTGAACCATTTTTTGATCTTGAGGAAAAAACACAATGGTAAAAATTGCAATAGTAGGATCAGGTACCATGGGCAATGGAATAGCTCATGTGTTTGCCCTTCACAATTATAAAGTTTCAATGGTTGACACCAATCCAGATGTGCTATCAATAGCAACAAATAGCATATTTAAGAATCTGGAAAGACAGGTACTAAAAGGGACAATTACAAAAAAACAAAAAGATGAAGCTCTTAGTAGGATAATCACTACTACCAATTTATCGGAAGCTGTAAATCAAACAAGCCTTGTAATTGAAGCAGTACCAGAAAGTTTTCAACTAAAAGAAAAAATCTTTAAGGAACTTGATGAAATCACTAAATCCGATACCATTCTTGCTTCAAATACCTCCTCCATATCGATTACAAAGCTCGGAGCTGCTACAAATCGTCCTGACAAGGTTATTGGGATGCATTTTATGAATCCGGTACCGGTAATGAAGCTTGTCGAAGTAATTTGTGGCTATAATACATCAACGGAAACCATTGAGAAAATTAAAAAAATAGGTCTTGAACTAGATAAATCACCAGTGATAGTAAGTGATTATCCAGGATTCATTGCTAATAGAATACTGATGCCCATGATAAATGAGGCAATTTTTGCCCTTCATGAAGGTGTCGCGGGAGTAGAGGAGATAGATACAATCATGAAATTAGGTATGGCACACCCAATGGGTCCACTACAATTGGCGGATTTCATTGGATTGGATGTATGCTTATCTATATTAAATGTATTACATAATGAACTTGGAAATCCAAAGTATGCCCCATGCCCTCTTCTTATAAAAATGGTTGATGCAGGACATCTGGGAAGAAAGCAAGGGATTGGTTTCTATCACTGGACAAAAGAATTGAAAGTTGCCGATGCGTTTCGCAAGTAATAATGTAGGTTAAAATGAATTGAATCTCCAAAACTTTTGATTATCCATGCACTTTCTAAGTTTGTATATCACCTATAGATCGCCTAACTGAGGGCGCAAAACTATATCCTCAACTACGGAATTGGGGGATAGCTGATACGCATTCCAGATGGATAAGGCTACATCCTCCGATTTCATAAGTCTTTCTTCGGGCAATTCAATCCCGTCCCAACTTGCTGTCAGGGTGGCTCCAGGAAGTACTGCAGTCACTTTAATATTATATGGCTTCATCTCTTCCCTGAGAACTTTTGTCATTCCATACATTGCAAACTTGGATATCGAATATGACCCGCCATTTTCATATGCTATTATGCTGGCAATAGAACAAATATTAAAAATATAACCTTGCTTTCTTTTCATCATATCCAGAACCAGTCCCCTTGTCATCCTGTATGCACTGTATAGATTTGTATCAATCATTTTTTCAAGCTTCCCGTCATCTTCATTGTGTATATTCCCTGGAAGGAAAATACCAGTATTATTTATTAGAATATCAACCACCTGATTAAATTCTTTTATATATGACAGAAACTTGTTTACTCCCTCTTTAGTAGACAAGTCTGACTCAAATATTCCAATTTTTATTCCCGGATTATCCTCTTCCAGTTTATCTTTTAATTGAATCAAGTCGTTATAATTCCTGGAGCATGTAATAATATCGAAACCAGAACCCGCAAATAATTCGATAATAGCTTTTCCAATACCTTTTGTTCCTCCCGTAATAACTAATAACTTATTCATGGTCGTTTTCTTTATGATTTAACAGATTATATAAGGTTCAATTTTACCTGCTATGATGAATTCTATTCACTAAATAGTAATATTTTAGTTAATGTTATTTCAATCATTCCACAAAATAAGAATTATAATATTAAATTTACTGCATGAAGGTAATTGGAAGGTATTTTATTTTTCTCCATTCACTTTTTATCAAGCGGGAAGGATTCAACACTTACATGAGGTTAATCATCGATGAATGTATCAAAGTAGGAATTGATTCAATATTCATCGTTGTGATTGTCTCTACTTTTATTGGAGCGGTAACAGCAGTACAGACTGCCTATAACCTGGTCTCTCCACTCATTCCAAATTATGTAATCAGTCTTATCGTCCGTGATATGACGCTACTGGAGCTGGCTCCTACTATTACCGCTATAGTATTTGCCGGGAAAGTAGGATCAAATATAGCAGGTGAACTGGGGACCATGCGTATTTCTGAACAAATTGACGCACTTGAAGTAATGGGTATCAATTCATCTTCATTCCTGGTTCTCCCTAAGATTATAGCATGCATATTAATGTATCCACTTCTTGTTATCCTGGCTGGTTTCCTGGCCATTTTTGGTGGTTTTATTGCTGCTACTTTAACAGGTGTGATGACACCTGATGAATATGTTTATGGAATACGTGCAGATTTTCTGGAATATAATGTGGCTTTCGCTTTAATAAAATCCGTAGTATTTGCTTATCTTATCTCATCAATCAGTGCTTTTACTGGTTATTTTACTGAAGGAGGAGCACTTGAAGTAGGTCGGGCAAGTACAAAAGCAGTAACCAGCAGTTGTATTGCAATTTTATCTGCGGATTATTTATTAGCTCAATTGCTATTATAAGTTATGGTCGAAATAAAAAACATACGCAAATATTTCGATGATACTCCTGTGCTTCATGGCATAGATGGCAAATTTCTTCCAGGTATTGCGAATTTGATAATTGGATCCAGTGGGACAGGTAAGACAGTACTTTTAAAATGTATTGTTGGTCTTTTAACACCGGAAGAGGGTACTGTAACTTATGATGGTCGTGATTTTCATAATGCTGACAGATCTGAAGTACGAGAAATCAGACGGGAAATAGGTATGTTATTTCAGGGTAGTGCTTTGTTTGACTCTAAAAACGTACAGGAAAACGTTGGCTTCCCACTCGACATGCTCACACACATGTCTAAAAGTGACAAGCTCGACCGGATTAATTTTGTATTAAACCGACTGGGACTTACCAATACCAATAAAAAAATGCCTTCTGAGCTTAGTGGTGGCATGAAAAAACGAGTTGGATTGGCCCGAGCTATTGTAAATAATTCAAAATATTTATTTTGTGATGAACCTAATTCGGGATTAGATCCTCAAACAGCAATTGTAATCGATAGCCTGATACAGGAAATAACTGAAGAATTTAATATTACTACTATTGTCGTTACACATGACATGAATTCTGTTATGGAAATCGGTGCTTATGTTATGTTTATGTACCAGGGCAATAAACTATGGGAGGGTTCAAAAAATGACATATTAAATGCGAACGTAAAAGAATTGAAAGAATTCGTTTACGCCAATAGGTTGATGACTGCAGTAAAAGACCAATCCTCCTGATCGATTACTAAAACATTGCCATCACCTGCATTCTGCCAATATGAATAACATCCAGGTCTCCTCCTCGAGCGGAAGTTATTTCCGTTCGGTTTTCATTCAATGATTTCAATATTTAGCAATCCTTTCTTACCTCTTTGATAGTCTAAAGCACTGCTATACACATATTGTTCTGCTGAAAAAACAATACTTGCATGAACCGGATTATTATGCACATATTGAAGCTTTTGATCAACCATCTCATTTGTCACCAATTCAACAGGGTGGTAGCTAGACTGCCAGAACTGATATTTAATATGTTTTTTGCTTACATAAGCTGAATTGCTGAATATTTCTAACATCCAATCTTTTCGACTTTCAGAGATGTTTTTTTCAATTGCTCTGCAAATTTGAACGCTTGTATATTTTTTAAAATCCCTAATAGTATTTGCTAATGAAAACCTTGATGATCCTCTGGCAATTAAGTGTACATGACTGGTCATGATGCACCAGGCAAAAATATCCAAACCCTTCTTTTCCTGGCAAAATTTCAAACTTTCGAGAAGTATATTTTTGTACTCATTTCGAGTAAAAACATCAATCCATTTTATTACACTTATTGTAATAAAATATAGCCCTTCAGGGTTTCGTATTTTATATTTTTCACTCATAGCTGGTAAATATTTGAGATTCTAAATAAGGTAAAACGATATAATATTAATATTCGAACGGAAGTAACTTCCGCTCGAGTTGAGAGTTGAAAGAATTCGTTTACGCCAATAGGTTGATGACTGCAGTAAAAGACCAATCCTCCTGATCGATTACTAAAACATTGCCATCACCTGCATTCTGCCAATATGAATAACATCCAGGTCTCCTGATTTACGGCCTTCATAAAAAATATTCACTTGCAAACCACTAAACAACTTCTGTTGCCATCCCAAAGACCAGGTTAAATTTTCTCCTGGTTTTAATGCCTTTAATAATTCATAGCCAACTGGAGAATTTTCTTTGCCATCAAATTGAATAAGTGTATACCTTATAGTCAAATCAATATTTTTATCGGATGCTTTTGCAAACTTAACATTAACCAGCGCTTCATTAATAGCTGATTTTTCATCGCCTGGTTCTATCCCGGCTATATTTATATTTTCACTATAGGAATAATTTGTAGAAATTCGAAAATTGCTTGAAGGTTGCCATTCAATGTTTGCCCCTACCGATCGGCTATCAATAATATAATTTCTACCAGTTAAAAAATCCGAACTACTTTCAATCATAGATTTTCCCAAAGTCATTCTCACATTGTAATCTCTATTGATGCGCAATCGAGTCATCCATTGAAGTTTTGAATTATTCCTGGCTTCATATCCATTTGAGAGTAACTGCTTGTTGTTAAAATGATAAAAAAGAAATTCTGATCCATATCTTGGGTCAGCCCTGTTAAAAAATAAAGTGTTTCTAATATTTTCCCGATAGGAAAGCAAATCTTTAGCGAACACATCAGATTTACTAAAAATCAAGTTTTTAAATATATCATCATTAGCGATCTTTTGTTTTAGATTTATACTCAGACTATTTGAAAACCGACTCAATAAATTCTTTACTCCATTACTCCCTTTCCATGACCTGGGCATTTCAGTATGAATCCTGTAATTCAGGTTATTGTCATAAGCCAGGACATATTCATCCGTTGGAGTAAAAAGCTTTATATAATTTTTCTCATCTATATTAATTGCGATATAAAACTCATCGATGTCCTGAATCCCATCACCATTATCATCACGCCATGTATGGGTTCCTTCACCAACAGGAACCTGGATGAAAATATATTCACGCTTCAACTCCCGTCCGTTTCCTATAGAATAAGACAATTCTGATCTTATATGCTTATTAAGGAAGGTGGAAAACCAGTCGAGTCTTCCTAAAAGAGATTTTTGAACAGGTCTTCCTTCCGTGGCGATGTATACCAATTCCCTATACGTTACGTTTAAATCCAGGACACCCAACTTCCCTTTTTGCGTACCTACAGATGCATTGGCTGTTCTGGATATATTATTGTTAATCATTTCACCGAAAAGTGGCAAACGATCTTTACGCAAACTGTAATTCAGGTTAAACCTGGTTTTGAGAGAGTCATTGCTTCGAATATAAAAACGATGCTCTTCGTAATTATTTGCAGAATAGATTATTGAATCCGAGTTAAACGGAGTAATTATGTTTCTATCAACTGTAAATTCATAACCAGGAACAACTATTTTTGAATTAAAGGAGGCACCAACCTTGTATCGCATCCAATTCGAATGGTCTTTTCCTTCATTATCCATCCAGAAAAAATCACCTGTTATGTTTAGCAATCTATTGCTAAATCGAACATTACTATATCCCTGCCAGCCATCAATATAGCTTTTCATTTTTCTTCTTGAAATCCCCAGATCCACAAAATTTCCATTACCATTGTTAACAGACATCTTTGCATTAACAATCTTATCACTGGCTGGAGCATCCACCTCCAATGGATTAAAGCTCCAGTTTCGATTATATTCAACCTCTCTAAACCTATCGATCGGATTGAAAGATTTATCATCATATTCAAAATCGACTTGACCGGTAAACTTATAGCCAGGTAAAAACTGAATGTTTTTATCCTTAGAAACCAGACCGGTCTTTAGTGCAAAACCTTTAATCCCACTGTTTTTATTATTATAAAGATTATCATCATGATTGGAAAAAGCCAGTTCCATAAAAATCTTCTCATTGTTTCCGACTTTTACCTGTGAACCTACAGAAATCATTTGCTTCTTATTTGGAATGGGAATTACACGCATAGGAATATAGTTTCCTTGAGATAAGCCTTGAACCGGTGTGGTCCATTCATAAAGTTTTCCATTCAAATTAGAAGATTTTCTAACATAATCACCTTTCCCATATGGTACTTCAGTAAATATAACCTGGTAGTTCGCACTATCAGGATCATTTGTGTACTTAAATATAGTTGTTACCTTTCCTTCATCATTTAAGGCATCAATCTTCTTATATAATACCCTGGAATCAGAATATCCCACTGAATCCCAGCCTGGAATCATAACCATACCCTGATCTGGAATAGCCTGGCTTAGTAATTCCTTTTCGATATCAGTAAGTTGAAAAGTTAATGGTTGATTAGGATTATCCTTTTCCTGGTAATACTGAATAGAAATATCAGCTTTTTTAAATGATTGATCATGAGATGCAGCAACCACAGTACGACTATAAGCCTGGTTGCTGTATTCAAAGTCAATTTGTATCCTTGAATATTTAGTTATTAACAAACGACTTGTAAAAGTAATTTCAGCGGTGTTGTAATCAATCACATAATCATGATTATATCCACGAGTCAGTAGTCTACCATCCAAAAAAACCTTTTCTGAATTAGCCAGGATAATTAAATAGGTTTCGTTATTAGGCCCATATATCTTATATGGTCCCATAACTCCATCCAAAACTTCCAGCTTATAAGTTGAAAATTTTCCCTTAGAAACAGAAACTGCCAATTTGCTTTCTGCACTTACATCTTTTCCAGGTTGATATCTTGCACCAATACTGGCTCCCTGTACATTCCTGTAATATTTCAGGAAATGAGAATTAGAGTTCTTAAGTATAATATCTCCTCCTGCTAATGAAAAATGATCATTATATATCTCAAAAAATACATTGTCAAAATCCTGGATAAGCTTGGTATTCCCTTCAGGCTGGTATGGAATATTCTGGTCGGTTATTGAAGCCCGGATATTTAAATTTTCAGATAGTTTCCCATCCAACTGTAAATTTAAAACTGAATTAACAAAAATATTTTGCCTGTTCCCAAAAGTAATACCCCGGCTTACCATGCCTGATTTATATAAATTTTCAGTAGAAAACAGTTCTTCTCTTCTGTCCACCAGGTACTTTTTATTGACGATTCCTACCGTTTTGAAATAGGCATTACTATCATATTCAGAGAGATTTTTATTAAAAACGGTTTTATTAAATGAATAAGGGAAGACTTTGTACATCACCTGAATGGAATCATATTCTGATTCAGATTCAAAACGTATTAGACCATTTTGGATATCATGATGAACCTTTGTATTTGATAATGAATCTACTACTTTGACACTCCCTGGAACGACACTTAAAGTATCAAGCATTAAAGGTTTGTTCAATTCCTTAACCCAGATAAGACGCTCATTACTTTTCTGGGCTACTGCATTGAAAGATAAAATGACAATCGCCAACCCTAATAATACCCTTAATCTTTTCAACTCGTCACCGGTAATTCTACATAGAATGTTGTCCCTTTCCCAATTTTTGATTCGAACCAAATCTCACCTCCTGCATGTTCTATCGCACGCTTAGCAATCGCCAAACCTATTCCCGAACCTGTGTATTTAGTACTAAAATTAGGCATAAAAATTTTTTCTCTGATCTCTTCAGGAATTCCTTTCCCATTGTCGCTGACCGTAATCAATATTTTAGTTGGAGAATTAAATTTTAATGTCAATTTGATTTCCGGCCTCACTTTTTTATCGACAGCCTGTATACCATTAATTATCAGGTTTGACAAGGAACGACCAATCCAACTGGGATCACCAATAATAATAATTTCTCCTTTAATAATATCAGTAATAAAATCTACTTCCTTATTGTTGATATATATGTTAATAGACTCTTTAAGTAACCTGATTAACTCAAATCTCTCCTTTTCAGGTATAGGCATCTGAGCATAGTTAGAAAATGAGGTGGCAATGTCGCTAAGGGTATCAATATTATGCAGCAAGGAATTAATCGATTTTTCAAATTTTGCCCTTTCTGATGTATCTATCTCATTCAATCTCATGCCCAGATGCTGTAATGTGAGTTTCATGGGAGTCAATGGATTTTTAATTTCGTGAGCCACCTGTTTTGCCATTTCCCTCCATGCAGCCTCTTTTTCTGACTGTGCAAGAGCCTTTTTACTTTCTTCCAATTTCAAAAGCATATTATTATATTCAGAAACAAGCTGTCCGATTTCGTCAGATGATTCATATTGAAGAGGCTCATTACTTCCTGTTAATGATGTTCTTCTTATCCGGTCTGTTACAAATTTTATAGGGAAAGTAAGGTAGTTAGAAGCAACATAGGATAAAAAGATAAATCCAATGAAGATTATTGTAAAAAACGTCAGGATATTGACTGCCAAACTGGTAAGATTCTTGTTGATCACCTCTTGTGATCCAAAGAAAGGGATACTCAATACTCCAATCAACTCACCAGTAGTAAACGATTTCATCCCGACATAGGCAATCTTATATTCCAGTTTACCGAAGGATTCATCCATTATCATACTGTTTGCACCAAGTTCCTGGATATTCCCAAGTGCAACAGGATTGACTATATTAGCAAGCAATCCCTTATCATATATAGATGGCTGAGTAGCAACCAATAATTTCCCCTCTGCATTCAATACCCTGAATATACTCATGTCGAGTTCTGAAAAATCAGCAAGTTCAGAAAGACTATTCGATAGCTCTTCAATATTCACAATATCCTCCTTGAATTGCTCCATGTAACTAGTAAGATTATATCCTGCTGATTCTGCTGTTTTCAGATATTCCAGGTCCAGCTGCAATCTATAATCTGTGGTTGTCCTTGATAAAGTAGTAATACTTAATACAATTAAGGGTATGAAGAAGGCCAGATTCAGATATAACTGAATCCTTGTAACATAGTTTAGCTCAGTCCCTTTTATATTAAAATAAACAGAATAGACTATTAAGGCGAGTAAAAAACTAAATGACAATACAATAAATAAAAAAGAAAAGTTTGCGAACACATATACCAGTGGATATATGGGGGCAGATATTATATAAACCTTCCCTTTATCAGAATTAAATCCAAAATGTCGATACCCAATTTGGGACATCCCAGTTGAATAAAGCTTCCCTGCCTGAAGGTAATTCGTTTCAAAATCTTTTTCATAATTAAAACTACCTGATGTATTTAATAAAGTATCGTTTCGATATAATGCATAATCAAATTGGTCCTCGAAATAATTGATTGAAAATCTATCATCAAGCAATAACCTTGGATATACTTTAGAAGGAATAATTTTCTTCAACTTAAGCTCCAGAAGAATATAACCTATAGTCCTATCATATTGACTTAATGGAATAAAACTCAAATATCTTTTCATTAGGACAGGTTTTTCTGATAAATAGAAATATAGGTTCTCGTATTCTGTCAAATAATCTTCTTTAGCCAAAGTATTGAATATCTGAAAGTAGGAATTTGCCATACCCTGGGTTATCGCATCTCCCCGGCTGTTGTATAGGAATATATTTATATCAAATTTGTCGAGATAATTATTCAGGTGAACTCTTCTGATCTTTTCCTCGATAATTTCTTTAGAGCCAAATGGACTGTAGAGCCTGTTTTTTATAAAAACATCATTAGTGATTTTTTGAGCAGCCTCATACAAAAAAAACTCAGTAAGCGGATCATTTTCTTGTATTAATAATTCGCCAAATCGTTCTCTGCTGGCATCATCTGTTAATTGACGAACCTCGTTTATTGCGAAGGCCCCGGCAATACTGGAGATTATAAATCCTGAAAATATATAAACGAAGGATTGGTATTGTAATCTTACAAAAATGGTTCTGATATTTATGAGATATGCAATTGCCATGAACAATAATCCAATTATGCTGATTACTATCATGTTATAGCCAAACAGATATCCAAAAAAGATAAAAAGCGGTATTCCTATTAATACTACCAATAATATTCTGTAATGATTAGATCCTATATACTTAAAAATAATCTTCTGACTTATATAGGATGCCTGAAGGAAGACTGAAACACAAAGGACAAACAGCAAATAGCTAAACCATTTAAAATATGAAAATGAAAATCCTGAAGTAATATCCATGGACCATTGAGAATGAGCTCCAAGACTTTGAATCAATTTATATATAAAAAAAATTGCTTCAAGTTGTAATAGAAACGCCAGTACAGAAAGTATCAATCCGGATTTACTGCTCCATTGGAATAATCGTATAATATCCCTATGTGGGAATTTAATAATGATGAATCCCATGAAAATCATTAAGAATAAAATATTTATAAATAAATCTCCAAGGGAAGGATTCAATAGGGAAGAAGCATAATATTTAGGATCAAATATTGAAAAGTATAAATAATTAACCGGGAATTGTGTACGAAGTACCAGAATCCTGACAATTACCAGAGAGGATAATAAAAATGAAATACCGTACCATAGATTATATTGTTTTACAAAGTGATTGGCCAGGCTCCACAAAAAAAGGATTAACAAAATTATACCTGCAGTAATAAGTAGAAAAACCAATACAGGGAGCCAGTAAAAACCTGCTATATAGCCAGGCAAATACTCAATAGAGAACAAAAAATCATCATCCGGACCATATACCGGATTAAATTCATTACTATGATGAAGTCGAATATCCGAATTCCCAAATATTTCCGGATTAAATCCGCTGTATAAAAACTCATTAGTTATATCATAATTGATATATAATGGAATGGTAGATAATATGTGGAGGGTATCGGTATTGCGGAATACCGGTTTATTAATACAGATTAATTTACGATCTCCATAATCTATGAACCTTCTTGAAGAAATTGTCTCTATAAGGGTATCACTAGGGATGAATTTATTGTCTGACCAATACAGTAAACGCCCATTTTTATAAATGAATGTAGGGAACGACACCAATTCATTAAACTTGGAAAGTTTCATCTCTACCCCTGATTCCAGGATCTGGTTGAGTTGATCCAATTCATTATTAATGATCCCGAAATCATTATTTAACTTTTCTGAGATCCACCTGCCATAAACCTTATCCATGTCTACCTTCTTAGTAATTAAATTATGCAATAGCAATCCAGATAAAATCAATAAAATAGCAACTATCAATTCTTTTACATGGATATTATGTTTTTTTATCTGGACCAATGAATATGCTTTGTTTGTAACCGAAGGTATAAAAATTATATCTATTTTGTGAAATTGTGCTTCATTTTTGAAAAGAAATTAGGAGGGCCTTCCAATAGCCTGCAGAGGTGGTCTCCTTCAAGCTAACTATTATAAGTTTTGACACATAGCTTATATATTTGAAGAAGCATGCAAAGCAGGATAATCCATCACTAAACAATTAAACCCGAAATCGGCATTAGAAAATTTATTCCGTCTTTAAATTGCTGCAAAACAGCCCGTTGCACCCACTTATTTCAACTCACCATAGCGGTGCTATGCCTCGTCTCAATAAGTGTCTGTTTTATTGCACTTTAAAGCCTCATTACAAAGTTCTATTGCCGAATTCGG
>Ga0316187_10000347_pt1 | contig 35076 bp, 33 predicted proteins | sample CroRivburrow1_MG_FD_204927 | JGI IMG/M metagenome (GOLD analysis project Ga0316187, IMG submission 204927) | Coastal sediment microbial communities from Maine, United States - Cross River worm burrow 1 | ecosystem: Environmental > Aquatic > Marine > Coastal > Sediment | place: USA: Maine... | reverse complement strand
CGGAAGAGAGCCCGAATATTGAACGAACGGCAATTTGGAAACAGCTTCCCTTCTGGTTGATGATTTGTTCAGGCATTGCCCTTGGCGCGGGTCTGCTTCTTCAATGGTTTAAAATAGATCCCATTTTAACGCCAGTGGGAAAAGGTTTCACTGTGTCTGCGTTTCTGTTTTTTTGCTCCATAGGACTTGGCGCGTCACAATTCAGCCGTGGAAGTTGGGCTGCGTTGCGGAATTTGCAATTCAATATGGATTTATTGATGAGCATCGCGATAATTGGCGCAATTCTAATCGGGCAGTATATTGAAGCAGCCAGTCTTGCTTTTTTGTTCTCGCTGGCTGAGTTGCTGGAAAGTTACGCCATTGAGCGCGCCCGCAATTCTCTACGTGAATTGATGAATCTGAGTCCGCAAAAAGCATTGGTGCGGTCTGGCGGCGAAGAACAACTCCTGAATGTAAACGAAGTCATGGTTGGGGCGGTTTTAGTGGTAAAGCCGGGTGAAAAAATTGCGTTGGACGGAATTATTAAACATGGTATTTCCAGCGTTGATCAATCGCCGATTACCGGAGAATCATTGCCGGTTCACAAAAAGAAAGGCGACCCGGTTTATGCGGGCTCTTTGAATAATGAAGGTTACCTTGAAGCAGAGGTCACGCAAAATAGTAAAAATACGCTGCTCGCTCGAATTATTCATTTAGTTGAAGAAGCCGAATTGAATAAGGCGCCAGTTGAGCGGTTTGTTGAAAAATTTGCGCGCTACTATACGCCGATCATTGTTTCGACTGCCGTGGCTGTCGCTGTTGCGCCGGTGGTGTTTGCGGGCGCTGATTTTCATACATGGTTTATCAAAGCGCTCACCCTGTTGGTGATTGCCTGTCCCTGCGCTCTGGTGATCTCCACCCCGGTTTCCGTGGTCTCAGCTTTAACCAATGCAAGCAGAAACGGCGTGTTGATCAAGGGCGGTCTGTATTTGGAGCAGATGGCCAAAGTTAAGGTGATTGCTTTTGATAAAACCGGAACTTTGACCTGTGGGAAGTTAACTGTTTCTGATATTATTCCGATTGCGGATGACGACAAAGTTCGACCTTTACAGATCGCAGCCACCCTTGAGAAACAGAGTCAGCACCCCATTGCCAAGGCGGTTGTTAAAGCAGCCGGAAAATTGGAAGTGCGCAATATCGAAGCGTTTCAATCGATCACCGGGAAAGGCGTTTCAGGCAAGATTGACGGGGTTCGCTATCTTGTTGGTCAGCCCGCTCTTTTCAACGAACGGCAAATGAGCATTCCCGTCGAAAAACTGCAAAATTTACGCAATCAAGGGAAAACCACGATTCTCGTGGGAACGGATGAGCAGCTTCTCGCTATCATTGCTGTGTCTGACTCCATTCGTCCGGAGGCGCAGGAAACCATCAATCGTCTTCGACAAAGCGGCAAAAAAGTTGTGATGTTGACAGGCGATGATCAGGCCACCGCCGCAACAATCGCCAAAAGTTCCGGGATTGATGAATATTATGCAGGACTGTTGCCAGAGGACAAATTACAGCGTATAAAAGAGCTGCAAAAATCTGACGGGCCGGTTGCCATGATTGGCGACGGCGTCAACGACGCGCCCGCCCTGGCTGCGGCTGACGTTGGCATTGCTATGGGAGCTATCGGTTCAGACACCGCTTTGGAAACAGCGGATATTGCGTTAATGTCTGAAAACCTCTTTAAATTACCCTATCTGATAGAATTAAGTGAAAAATCAAGTCGTGTAATCAAACAAAATACATTCTCTGCAATTTCAATAAAACTGGGGCTTGCGTTTGGCGTATTTCCAGGCTTCGTTTCTCTTGTTGTGGCTGTGCTTTTTGGAGATATGGGCGCGTCCCTTGGTGTTATTGTAAATTCGCTTAGGCTGGCTTACTTTAAAGCTTCGAAATAAAACAGAATGACAAAAGTAATTGCATTTTCCTGCCTTGCCGCCGCCGCAACATTGATTGGCGGCAGCATTCCATTGCTCCATCGCAAACTCAGCGAAAAACAGTTGACCTTGTTGGTTGCTTTTTCTGCCGGCGTTTTGTTATCCACCAGTTTAAATCACATGATCATTGAAAGCTTCTCCGCCACAGGGCGCCTGGCAATGCTTTTTGTCAGCATTGGATTTCTCGTTCTTTATGGCTATGAAAAAATTGCGATGGTGCATGCTTGTCGTGAGCATGATTGCGAAGTTCATCATTTTGGCTTCGCATCTTTAATCGGCATAGGGTTTCACAGTTTCCTTGACGGCTTTGCGATTGCCGTCAGTTTTGAGTTTCAGGCCACTTTGGGGGTTCTGGTTATCGGCGCTGTTGTTTTGCACAGATTGCCCACCGGCATTTCAATTGCATGTATTTTGCTGTCGCATGGATATGATGAAGCAAGAGCCTGGCGGGCGCTTTCATTGATAGCGGCGTTGGCCATTTTGGGCACAATTGGCGGACTTCTCATTCCCGCCAACCAGTCACAACTTTTAAGCTTGGCGGTTGGTCTTTCCGGCGGCACTTTTCTCTATATTTCCACAAGCGATCTCTTGCCAATGGCGCACAAAAATAAACAGGATTATCGGGTTCCGCTTTATTTTTTGACTGGCTTCCTTTGTGTGCTTGCCGCAAGTCTTGGCGGCGGTTGAGCCGCAAACGTACCTGATCCGTTCAGGCCGCCGCTGCTTTGGCTCCGTTCCATTCCATCTTTAAGCGTTGTATACGCGAACATCATAAAGCGTTCTCAAAACCTGTCGTTTGCGAAGTCTGTCGCGCTGACCAATAAATTATACAAACATAGATTTTTTTGTAAGTTTAGCCTCACGACACCCGTCTGTCAACTAACTTTGGAAGAAAATAATGAAATCAATTAGCCACACTATAAATTTTGAAATTGAGCAGCCGGTTGCTGAACTCTTCCCATTGTTCAGCCCGGAAGGTGAAAAAGCCTGGGTTCCGGGTTGGCGTTATAAAAAAATAACGGATACGACCGAACTTTGTGAAGATTATATATTCCTGACCAACGCGCATGCTCATAATGCAAAAGATGCAATATGGATAGTCAAAAAATATGAACCTGAGTCATATCTGATACAACTTTACAGGGTTGAACCGGAAGAGAAAGTCGGGGTGGTAACGGTAAAATGCGTTGAGTTGGAGACCGCAAAAGTCAAAGTGCAAGTGACTTATAAATATACCGCTCTTTCAGATAAAGGCGAGGCGTTTATTGATGACTTTACGGAAGAATTTTACTCGAAATTCATAGGTGAATGGCGGTTATTGCTGCTCGAATATTTTGAGTCAAACAATAATGAAACATCGTTTTGATCAGTTTGATGATTTTAGATAGGAAATCGGGATAACCCCATCCGTGCTGCCATTTTGTTGGAGACGCTTGTCCCAATTAGCCATAAAACTGGTAAACTCATTGCCGGGCAGTGGTTTGCTATAGTAAAATCCTTGTATTTCATCGCAGCTAAGTGATTGCATATAGAGCAGTTGATTCTTATTTTCGACCCCTTCTGCAAGCACCTTGATATACATTTTTTGGGCAAGTGATATAATTGTCGATACAATTGCCCAGTCGTCACGATCTTCATGAATTCCTTTTACAAAAGTGCGATCAATTTTTATCAGGTCGATTGGAAATCTTTTGAGATAGCTTAAGGAGGCGTAGCCAGTGCCAAAATCATCTATGGCAAGACGGACGCCGATATTTTTCAAACTGTTGAGCGTTTCAAGCGTATAGTCGACATTTTGCATTGCGCAGGTTTCAGTAATTTCCAAGGTGAGATCGTTTGGATCAAGGTTAAATTCCTGCAACAGGCTGACAATGCTTTCTTTTATGTGCAGCACCCGAAACTGACGGGGAGACAGATTAACCGACAAACGAATGTCTGTAAAGCCTGCCTGTTGCCAGCTTTGCATCTGACCGCATGCGGCGCGCAAAACCCACTGGCCAAGCGGCACAATCAACCCGGTTTCCTCTGCAAGCGAAATAAAATCTGCCGGGGGCAACAGGCCTCGTTCCGGATGATTCCAGCGCACCAAAGCCTCGGCGCCAATGATTTTCCCTCTCTTTACATCTATTTGTGGTTGAAAATGCAATAAAAGCTCATTGTTTTCAATTGCATTTTTCAAGTGTTCTTCCATCTGTAATTCATAAGGCGCGCTATCATGGATATTTGTGCTATAAAATATGTAGCGGTTGCTAGTGCCATTTTTTGCGCGATACATGGCAACATCTGCTCTTTTTGCCAGCGTTTTGCCATCAAGCCCATCATTTGGGAAGAGGCTAATTCCAACACTGATGGAAAGATCTACTGTTTTTTCCAGCAACACAAATGGATTTGAAATCGATTTTAGGATCGATTTTGCCACCTTGGCCACGTCTTTAATTTGAACAATATTCTCGAGTATAATAGTATACTCATCTCCGCCCAGCCTGGCCACCGTATCACAATCACGGATACAGTCGGTAAGGCGTTTTGCCACAGCCTGCAACAACAGGTCGCCCATATCATGGCCGTAGTTATCGTTGATCAACTTGAAGCCATTTAAGTCGAGGTTTAGTAATGCCAATTTTCGGTTATATCGTTTTGCCTGGTTCAGTGCATGTGTCAGACGATCTAAAAATAACTGCCGGTTCGGCAAACCAGTCAAAACATCATGGTAGGCCAATGCGCGTTCGAGGCAACGCGTTTTTTCAAGATCTATTAAGGAGTTGCGTTGTTTTATGGCATTGTCTATTGAACTTCGGAGTAATTCACTGTCCAGTCTACTTTTTATTAAATAATCTGAAACCCCTTTCTTCATAGACTCCACTGCAATGCTTTCATCCCCCTGCCCGGTCAACATTACAATTGCAAACTTATGTTTTTTTTCAATTTCTCGCAGCTCATCAAGAAATTCAAGCCCATTCATGTCAGGTAATTGATAGTCGAGCAGAATGCATTTTGGTTTTTTTTGTTTACAATACTCCAAACCTTGCGCCCCGGAGTTAGCCATTATTATGCGGGAGTTTTTTTTATTGGAAAAAGTACTGATAAGCCGCTGATAAAGCTCATAATCTTCCCGGCAGTCATCCACAATTAAAATATCATATTGTTTTTTATTAGACAATTTCCTTCTCCTCTTCCGGAAGAATGTCAATTTTATCATTTGAGGTTGTTAAAACAACTACCGGTGTTTTTCTGAGCTCCTTACTATCCTTAATTGCCTGCAACACTTCGCGGCCATCTGTGCAGGGAAGGTTTAGGTCAGGCAGAATTAAGCCAAGGTTTTGTGGTTTGCCATTCCCGGAGAATTCATTCCTTTGTAAAAGGTAGTCAAGGGCACTGTCTCCATCCTGACAGTGAGTGACCGGATTAGCAAACCTCGATTTTTTAAAAGCCCTTTTGATAGTTTCGTAATCTTCCGGACTATCTTCAATAACTAAGATATTCGTCATTTTTGTTTCCTTAATTGCAACAAGCTGAAAATTGGCTCAGTTTTATCTCTAAAAATCAATCGCCAGCTCTGACCCGATACTTTTATTTTGGTCGCTTCTTTTCATTTCCGCCGAAAGCTTTTTCCCGGAATCTGCTGGTGTTAGTTTTGGGGTTTGATTCAAAGTGAAATAAAAAGTTGACCCTATCCCTAACTCTGATTTCACCCGGATATGGCCGCCATGCCGTTCAATTATTTTTTTAACAATCGTTAGGCCGGCGCCTGTTCCGCTGCCATTATCACGCACATAAAAAACTTGTTGGCTTTGTTTGTTCCACCTTGATGTATCATTACAAAAATCATTTTGCGCTTCCCAGCCAATCTCGATTAATTTGTTGGCTTTTTCATTGTAGAACGCCGCATTGGAAATTAGAGTTGAATAAATTTTTAACACATGAACGCGGTCATATTGTATAGTTGGTAAATTTTTGGCTATTTGTAGCTCAATATTCTCCCCTTTTAGCACAAAATTGAGGCTGGCAAGCGTTTCAGCTAAAATATCATTCAGACCGATTTGCTCAAATGAGGAATCTTTGCGTCCCGGTCTCGAATAATTAATAAAGAGGCGAGTCAATATAGTTTGACATCCGCTTGGATAATCCCTGTAATGTTTTTAGTTTTTTTACCCCATCTTCATCCAAGGCATCCACATAGTCTTCGACAAGAAACCCGGAATAGTTAGAAATTTCGCGCAAAGGCTCTTTTAAATCATGGGAAGCAATGTAGGTAAAGTCATCCAATTCCTGATTAGAACGCTCAAGTTTTTTGACATGATGTTGCAATTGTTGTTGCGTGTTTTTGTGGTCGACGATTACGCACTCCAACTTTTTGTTAATTTTAATTAATTCAATTTGACTATTCATTAAGGCGCTGGTTTTTTTATTAACTTTTGCCTCAAGAGTCAGGTTAAATTTTGTGCCCTTTTTCTGCTGGCCAAGTGTAACCAGTAACATAGCGACAAGGAAAGCAATTAACGACCCGGTGATTTCTATGCTGGAAGGAACGGGAAAGTGTACCCAACGTTGCTCTTTTAGAAGGGTCTTGCCGAGAAGCAAAAATGATGTAGGCAGGGCGAGGCTAAAGGTTAAGGTTACCCACAATAATTTTCTGGTTTGCGACTGTAACTCGGATGATATTTTACCGGGCGAACGCCTTGATTTTTTAATTTGAATAAAACGCATTCTAAACAAACTTTAAACTTCCTCTAATATTGGTTTTTCAGGCTGTTGGAATGCATTTGCATGCTCATCGGCTCCTTCTATACACTGGATACATTTTTCCATATCCAAGGGCAATTGATCCTCAACATTGAAACCGTTGTCTATGGCGCTTGCGAAGGTAAAATAAAAGGTCGCTCCCGCATTTTTAATTGAATCAAGCCAAATCTTGCCGCCATGGCGCTCCACAAACTTTTTAACAATTGCCAGACCTGAGCCGGCGCCGCCGCCATATTTGTCTTTTGCATGAAGCCGTTTGAAAATTTTGAAAATTTTTGCGTGGTGTTTCTCGTGTATGCCAATTCCGTTATCTTTAACATGAAAAATATAATCATTGGCATCTTCGGTCTCAGGAATTTCCTTCTTTTTCTCAAACCCGATTTCAACCCACTTGTTTGGTTTGTCATTGTATTTACAGGCGTTTAAAATCAAATTTCTGTAAATTGCTGAAATCCATACCGGATCACAATAAACAGTCGGCAATGGGATGGGAATGCGAATTTCAATATTTTTTTCCTGTATTTGGGCTTGAACTAAAAGTAGAACTTCGTTAACAATTTTGTTGAGGTCTGACTTTTTGAATGATAATTCCGTTCGGCCAAAACGGGAATAATAAAACAAGGATTCAATTAGTGACTCCATTTGAACAGTCAGTTTTTTGATGGTTGCGATTTTGACCAGGCTGGCTGGGTCTAAAACATGTTCACTGTCTTCCTGTAAAAAATCTGCATAGCTTGCTATCCCGCGCAGAGGCTCACGTAAATCATGTGAAACAATAAAACCAAAGTCATCCAGAGCTTCGTTAGAACGTTTTATCTGATTCATGAAATGCTTAAATGCTGTTTGCCCGTTTTTATGGTCGGCAATTTCATTTTTGAGATTAGTGAGATCTGTGTAAGATCCGAGCATGCGCACAGCTTTGCCATTTTCATTCTGAATGGCGAAGCCGCGGCTTCTAATCCAAACTGTTGAGTTGTCTTTATGGCGGTAACGCGATATTTGTTCGTAAGGCACATTCGGGTCTTTACAATGAGCATCAAGATTGGCTCTTGCTTTCATGGCATCAGCCTCATTTCTCAAATTGCTATACTCAGAGACCAGGTGTTTCTTTTTGTCTGGATCAAAACCGAGCAGCCGCCAGAAGCCTGGACTCATCCACTCATTTTCCGGTTTCTCCAAATCCCAGTACCAGACGCCATCAAGCAATTTTTCAACAATAGATTCAGATAGAGAGGATTGACATCTAAATAAGCACAACAGTTCATTTTTTAAGTAATGGGTGTTTTTTTGCATTCAATTGTCCGATGTTTGACTTTTCGTCCGAAACTTTTTTTAACAGGAAAAGAGATCTTCTTAGTTATCGCATATCGAAACAAGACTCTTTAACGTTATTTCGCGCCATGCTGTTTTTTACTTGCGCCCCCCCCCGAATCTGTTTTCAAATAAATTGACGATATTTTTGTGGGCGCCGCTTGAATTTCAAACAAGGCTTTGGTTGTTTGGGATGAAATATGATGCGGCTCTGTGCGCGGAAATTTTTCGAGGCCAAAAAGAACTTTGAAGGCAAACGATAGGAGTGGCGCAACCGGATGATTGTCCCCTGCTTTTTAACGGGTAATTTTACAGATTTGTCTGTTTGAATTTCTGCAACGCTTTACGCTGTCGGGATTAAACTTCACGAGGAGAGAACAGAAATTGGGATGATTCGGGAGGAGAAAAAATAAGAAAATTCTCGCCGCTATCGGCGTTTAGATTTGAATTCAGGCTGGATGAATGAACGTTCTATATATTTCACTTTGTGGCCTTGTCTATTTTTTAAATCAGCTTGATTTGCGCTCTGAATGCGTATAAACTGAGCCGGCAAAGAGGCGGACGCTATAATATTGTTTCAAGCAATTTGGGTCGCACCTGGATTTTTGAAAACTGTTTGATATTGACTGTGCCAGGTTTTGCGCCGCGCGGTTTACTCACATGCTTGGCCTGACAGTAATGCACAGCCACTTTTGTTGCATTTCGCATCTTTGAGAAATAAGCCGCCAGGCTTGCTGCTTCCTTGATGCTTTCTTTGTCGACAGCCATTTCTCGTTCCCCGCAACGCAGCAGAACATGACTGCCCGGCATCCCGTTGACATGCAGCCAGTAATCGTTTGGATGACTTAGTTTTAAGCTTAATTCATCATTACTCCGGTCATCCTGGCCAACCCAGATTTCTAGGCCGGCAGAACTCAAAAATTTCTTGATTTTCATGTTCAACAATACTCCGGTCAACATCCTTTTTTATTTGATTGGATAAATAAAGGCTTCAAAAGATAAATCCAATACATTTTTACAGACTTTTTTTGAGAATTTGTCATTTATTGGAAAGAAGACTTTTAAAGTCAAAGCAGTTGACTCTCTATACGAGATTATCTATATTTTTCCCTTAATTTTTTAAGCCATCTCAACAAAACCAGAGTATACATCCAGGAAATGATCCAAAGAGCATTCAGGCTCAAAACGCGACCCTTCCTCCTTTTTCAATCGTTTGCAATCCTTTTTTCCAGTGTCTTTTTATGGGGACAGACTGATGCTTTGCGCCGGTCGGGGCAAGGTGTTGACAGGGCGCTCAAATTTGCAGGCAATGAACGTTACAAAATCGCTGGTGAATTCCTTGAAAAAATCATTGCCAGCGACACATCGCTAGTTGTTGGCTTGCTGACCGCTGATTTTTCATTTTACGCGGTTGGCCTTGACAGCAGTCTTGCCAGCGTCGAAAAATTAGGCCGAAATTCCACAAAGAGTCTTCAGCGCGTTATAAAAGCAAGGTTATTTTATCATACTGAAAACTGGAATGGCGTATATCGTGAATGTCTAGAAGCGCTAAACAATGGCTCTTCATCGAATTATATTGTTGAAATGATGGTTGAAGCGGCTGTCAGGCTGAGTGCAAATAGCGATTTAGGTCGACAGTTGAAAAAATTACAAGAAAGTTCATCTCAGAAGATGCTTTATGATTTTGGGTATGCAAAGTGGCGCGCTTTAACCGGAAATAACTCACAGGCGCAAACCTCAATTGAGTCCTTCCTGCAGGACAGCCCGGAAAGCCTGCGTGGCAATGCATTGCTTGGACAAATACTATTTTCTAATAAACAATACCATTCAGCCATCGAGAAATTTCAAATTGCAATGCGCGACCGCGACAACAGGGCGTCTGTTTTTTTAGTTGCAGAGACGCTTCCCCGGCTGATTGCCGCATACTTTGAAACGGAACAAGCGGATTCGGCAAAATACTATGCGGCTCAGGTTCTGAAGAGCACGAAAGAAAAGGGTCTGCTACGCGAACTTTTAGCCGCCAATCAGTTACTGGCGCCTTATTATCGGCGCAATGGGTTTATCTATGAACTGAAAGAATTGTGCAGCGCCAGTATTGCTGCGTATTCTCTGCTAAGCAAGCCTCTCAATCCAAAAATAATTATTGATTCTGCATTTTGCATGGCTGAAAACGGCAAGCCGGAAGAAGCAATTGCAACTTATACACAAGCTTACGATCTGATCAAAGTAAATTGGACTGAACGAGCCGAGGTTTCTCTGGCTCTCGGACGGCTTCATTTGATCGTTGGAAAAGATGAGCAAGCAGATTTTCTTTTTCAAAGGGCGCGCGCTGAAGCTGAAAAAGGAAGCTCACAAGCCCTGGTTCATGAGATTATTCTCGAACTTGCCGCTCTGGCGGGCGCTTCGAATAAAATTGAAGCGTCTAAAAGACTTTATCGAAAGGTGTTGGCTTATTCTCAACGAATTCAGGATTACGATTTGACGGAACTTTGTTTTATCGAAATGGCTCAGCTTTATTTACAGCCGCCTGCCGTTCTTGAGCATGCAAGCTACTTTATGAATAGGGCGGACGCGTTGGCGCGGCAAACCTTTCGACTTAATTATGCCGCAAACCATCGTTGGATGCAGGGCGAAATTGCGTTGTTGGAAAATGATGTTGAGCAAGCTGAAACCTTGTATCATGACGCCATTGAGCTTGGCGAGGAAACCGGCTCATACATGGCGCTGCTGGCGGGGGAAGCCGGCCTGATCCGTACATATATGTTGGCAGGATTTCCGGAAATGGCGAGCGAATGGGCGGAAAAAGCTTTGAAGCATCTCTATGAGTATTTGCCTTATTGTCAGGACGAGTTCTGGGTGAAGTATTTTGATTTAAAAGACGATCTTTTTGAGCCTGCGATTCATGTTTTTGCCAGCACAGGTCAACTTGAGCGTATTTATTATGCTTCTGACATGTATAAAATGATCAGTTGTCAGATCGCTCTGAAGCAATTGCCGCAGATCGCTAATAGTGAAATCTGGGATGAATATTATTTTCAAAAAAAGAAATATGCCGCTGAGATTGCAAAAGTATGGGAATCCCTTTGGAGTAATCCCAAAAAAGACGCCACCGTTGAAATGAAACTTAAAGCAGAGATAAACAGGTGCGAAGCGGCGTTTGACAGCGCAATTACAGCGCTTGAAAGAGACCCCTTAGCGCTTTTTTCACTCCGCCCGAATGTCTTGCCGATTGCTCAAACGCAAAGCTTGTTAAAAAAAATGAATTCCACATACTTGCATTATTTTGTCGGCCGCGACGCCACCTATGCAATTGTGATCACATCCAAAAAAATTTACTGCAAAAGAATTCGGGCGCAGGCCACGCTTATCAGAGATCTTGTTTCAAAGGTAAGTCCGTTATTTAATGAAACAAAGCCTAATGGCTACGGCGAACGTTATCAAGACTTTCAACTCAACTTTTCAGGCAGACTTTACAAGCTATTAGTGGAGCCGTTGGAGCCGTGGTTGAAAGGGGCAAAAAAAATTATGATATCAACCGACGGGCCATTGACAGCATTGCCTTTTGGAACTCTTGTAACAAATCTGGGGAGATTGCTTGATGAGCGAGACTATGGCTCAGCCCGTTTTTTAATTGAAAAGTACGCCATTTTTTATCATCCGTTCTCTGCTTTGGTGACCGAATCCGGCAAGAGTGTTGGAAAGGGCGTTGGAATATTAACGTCGGGAAATATACATCCAGCCAATGGACATTTGGCTCAAAAACTTTCAACGGGTCTCAATGACAGCGACGCCAGCCTAAACAAAGCTCTCGGCCAGTTGCGGAGTATTTTTGGTCGGAGGCTTGTTAGTCTGGTCAATGCCGGGTCGAAAACTGATTTTGCAATGCTTGACAATTCAGCGGTGAGCTACAATATACTTCACAGCAACATTCCTTACAAGATGATAGAGAGCAGGCCGCTCGAAACGGCATTTACACTCTCGGAAACTGATAATAAAACATTATCTGTGCACGAACTGTATGACAGTCGTATTAATGCGCGACTACTGGTAATCCAGAATGGGACGCGGAAAGTGTCCACCACTGGAAACGGTCTTGATTTAACCACTTTGTTTCATGCAGCCAGATTTTCAGGGGTGAAAAGTTTGATGCTCAATTTGTGGCGCTCAGATGAGGTGAACTCGCCGAAAATCCAGGAAGAGTTTTATAAGAACTTGAAACAAGGGATGGATAAAGTCAATGCTCTTAGACAGTCAAAGCTGTCTTTTTTAAAAGGGGAACAACGGAATCCCTATTATTGGGGGGGGACAATTCTGTTGGGGGAGCCTGACCCGATCAACTTTGAAACGAATCAAACTTATATCATTGTGTACATCACAATTGTAAGTTTTTTGTTATTAGTCACACTGTTTATGCGCCAATTTCACAAGCTACTCAGGGAATCCAAATAATTTCATTTTTAGCGGAATTCTAGTTGGTTGCAACCCACTCATACTTCTTCTTAAACTTTTGAATGCTCTCGAAAATTGCCTTGGCTATTTTTTGCTGAAAGGAAGCTGTGTTTAGCCATTTTTCTTCTTTTTTGTTAGACATAAACGCAGTTTCAACAAGGACATTGGGCATGGAAGCCCCAACCATAACATAAAAGCCCGCTTGTTTTACGCCGCGATTTCTCAACGAGGTATTGCTGGCGATTTCATCTTGGATAAGCGCCGCGATGTCTTGGCTTTCTTTGTTATAGGAGTTTTGAGCCATGGTTGCAAGAATGATTTGTTCATCTGTCAAATGCCCGGGTCGGTCGCCTTCGTCATACTTAATAACCGCATTTTCCCGTTGCGAAATTTCGAGGGCTTCGTCAGTTTTAGCCAAACCAAGAAAATAGGTGGCTGCGCCTTTAACTTCTTTACTGCGATTCCAGTTGGCGTGAATGCTGATGAAAAGTTTGCCCTCATTTTTGTTGGCGAATTGGGTTCGCCCTTCCAATGAAATGTATTCGTCATTTTCGCGGGTCATTAGCGCTTGCACGTCGAAAAGGTTTTTCTCTATTAGATCCCGCAATCTTTTGCCAATGCCAAGAACAACATCTTTCTCATAGGTTCCGCTGTGACCGATTGTGCCCGGATCGCGACCGCCGTGTCCCGGATCGATGATGATTTTGTCAATTCGCCATTTGGCGCGATCATTTTTCAGTCTTTCAACCACTTCATTGCTAACGTTCTCCGAACCCGGAATAGATAACCAAATCTCCTTTTCCTGTTTTAGCGCTTTTACGTCGGCAATCGGAATTTCTTTTCTCATTTGAAAAGATAGCTGCAACATTTGTGTTTGCTGCACAGGCAAAATGGTTTTGATCAGATTGCTTTCATTTAGTGAGATGAAAGATTGCGGGTCAATGTTTCCGCCAAGAATATCCACATATAACCAGCGCCGACTATAACGCGTGCTTACATCTTTTATGTTAAACTCCGCAAGAGTGCGAATGCGAATAAGAGTTCCATTGGCTTTATCTTCAACAGACACCCCTTCAATATTTACCGGAAGATTGCGGTTTTCATCGATAATTATTGGTTGGTCTTCTTCGCCAAGCACTTGTTTTAGAATCGGTATAAAAAATTTGACAGGAACGTGTATATCATTTTTTTTATAGGTTGTAGGCGCTGGCATTTGCAGCACGCGCGCGCCTAAAATGACAAAGGGATTAAACGCGGTTACCGTTATCTTTTCATCGCCCACATAGAGAATGGCTTTTCGGGTTTTATTGCTATAAAAAGTTCTATTGGAGCCAAGAATACCAGCTATTTGTTGCAGGCCAATATAATTGAAACCGTCATTAAAACGTACGGCGCGTTTTTCAATTTTTTGTTGCCAGTCCGTGGGTTGAGCAATAACGATTTGAGAAAAGGCGAGTAATCCTGCGATAATTGCTGTCTTACATTTCATTTTGTTGATGTTCATACCATTTATCCACTGTCAATCATTGTCCTGACTAAATTTTTCACTGGCCAAACGAAGAATCTTTTTTTCCTCGTCACTCAGTTGTTCGTAGCCCACTTCATTGATTTTGTCGAGGATTTGATCTACACGTTCACGAATATCTTGCATAGCCTGTTCTTTTTTTATAGACTGGACAACAATCTGTGATTGTCGGCGTTGTCGAAGCCAGGAGCCGACAAAACTCAACTGCCAATCCATTTTCAGGTAAACGAAACCTACCGCTAAACCTCCGAGGTGAGCTGCATGAGCAATTCCGTCATTCATGCCAACGATACCCATTAATAAAGCGATTCCTGCAAAAATTAAAACGAAAAACTTTGCTTTTAGATGCACCGGCAATATCAGGAAGAGCAATAATGTAATTTCCCGTTCTGGGAATAAAACACCGAAGGCTGCCATGACGCCAAATATGGCGCCTGAGGCTCCTACCACACTTGCCGTAGTAAAAATCATGTGACAAATCCCGGCGCCAATGCCGCAGATAAGGTAATACTTAACAAACTCTTTCGTTCCAAGAGTGCGCTCCACTTCACAACCAAACATCCAAAGCATAAACATGTTAAAAACAAGATGCATAACCCCGCCATGAAGAAACATGTATGTTACCAGTTTCCACAAGTAAAAATCTTGCAGAATAGATTGCGCATCGAGGCTAAAGAAATTGTCTATTATCGGAAAGAATTGTTGGAAAATCAGGACGATTGTGTTGCTGATAAGCAGATACTTTATCGCAGGTGTTAGGCCGCCGCCAAAGCCGATTCGGTAAGATGTTGAATAGGACATATAAATTATTAATCTCGAATACTACGTGAACGGTTTGCTTTGTTGAAACCGTCGACGGTTTTCCTAAATTCCCTTTTAATGGATATCGGAGTAATATTCAAATCTCGTAGAGTATGCAAGACCTAAACACCTCACTCATTTAGTGAGGTGTCGACTATCGGGCTGGAAACTGAAGTAAAAGCCGAGACACATACAGTCTTTTTCAATTCAAATTGTACGGAATTGCAGCCCAAAAAGTCAAGTGAAAAGTAGACCTTGACTTTGCTTAGGCCTGCGTATATATTTATTTTATGCAAAGCTCAGCGCCAGATTTTAGCGACTTTCCCGAGGTGAAAGAGTCGACAAAAAAGAAAAAGCGACGAAAACCCGTTTACATACCCCAATATCACGTAATCCTTTTGGATGATGACGATCATAGTTACGATTATGTTGTTGAAATGCTGGTGACTATTTTCAGGCATTCACAAGCCAGAGCGTTTGAAATGGCTTGCGAAGTTGACGCGCGCGGGCGGGTAGTTGTTGATACAACGACAAAAGAGCGGGCGGAACTAAAGTGTGATCAGATTCATGAATATGGAGCCGACTGGCGCATTGAACAGTGTCGCGGTTCAATGTCGGCAATAATCGAACCCTCGAATGGTGAATGAGTTGGTTGAAGAGCCAGTTTTTCGCGTTACTTCTCTTTTGTCCATTTAATCAGCGCGTCATCGTAGGCTTTGATTAAGTCCCGGTAGCTCAAGACCCCAATTAATTTATTCGCATTTTTACTTTCAACGACTGGCAATGATGAATAGCCGGTGGTGAGAAACTTTTCCAACGCTTCGTGGAGGTTTCCTTCCGGGGAAAGACTGACAAAGGGTGTTTTAATGTCTTCTGCAAGGATAACGCTTTCCAAGCCGTCTTCACCGATCACCGCGCGAACATTGCTCATCATAATCAGCCCGGTGATTTCATTTTCACTGTTTGCGACCGGAAAAAAATCTTCCTCATTATCGGAAAAGATTGGCAGTATTCGCTCGACCGGCAGGTTGTTTTTGACTTTCGGGATTTTGGTTGTGCGGTAGGCGTTGCTGACTTGAACTTCTTTGAGGATATCGACGATTAAATCGCTGCGGTGGGCGGGTGATTCCACATGGTTTTTTACCTGTTGATCATAAATACTCCATTTGCGGGCAACAAAAAATGCAAGCGTGGAAGCAAAGATCAAAGGCACCAGCAGGCTATAACCGCCAGTCATTTCGGTAATCATAATTGTCATGGAGACGGGAACATTGGCCGCGCCCGCAAAAAAGGCCGCCATTCCTATCAGAACGAAGGCTGTCGGCTGTGTGATAATATCTGGAAAAAGCGCGTGAGACAGTCCGCCAAAGGCGCCGCCAAGCATGGCTCCAACAAAAAGGGAAGGGGCAAAGATACCGCCGCTGCCGCCTGAACCGATGGAGAAACCGGTGGCAACCATTTTCAATAAAGCGGCCATCAACATGATTTCAATTGCCATCTTTCCGTCGATAGCCTGCTGAACCCAACCGTAGCCGGAACCCAGTATATGCGGAAAGAATAGCGCGACGACACCGAGCAGAAAACCGCCCACAGCAGGTTTGGCCCATTTGGGAATGGGTAAGGGTGTAAAGACCTTTTGATGAATGCCATAAAACACTTTGACAAAGAAAATTCCCAACAGCGCGCACAACAAAGCAAATAGGCCATAGAAGAGGAGTTCCAACGGGTTTTGAAAAATAAATTCAGGCGTGGTGAAAATCGTATTCCAACCGAAAAGCATGGCAAAAACACTGTATCCGATTATGGATGAGGTTATGGCCGGCATTAGCCCTTCTGTTTCCATGTCGTCGCGGTAGAGGCATTCAACGGCAAACATGGCTCCGCCAATAGGCGAGCGGAAGATGCTTCCAATTCCTGCCGCCATTCCTGAAACAACCATAGTGCGCCGATCAGTATGGCTCAGCTTTAACTTGGTGGCCAGTATGGAGCCAAAGCCGGCGCCGATTTGTGCAATAGGGCCTTCCCGACCCGCGCTGCCGCCTGTTCCGATTGTGATTGCGGAGGCTAATGTTTTGATGATGGGCACTTGTGGTCGAATATAGCCGCGTTCTTTGTGAAACGCTTTAATTACCCCATCCGTGCCATGGCCTTCAGCCTCCGGAGCCCATGTGTAAACCAACAGACCGGAAATGAGACCGCCAATGGTCGGGATGAGGAGAAACCACCAATTAAAAGTTTGGATACTTATTTCGTGCGCCAGTTCGCCTCCTTCTCCACCGGGAACGGGCGGAAAGAAAGAGGCGAGGTTAACCAGGGTCAGAAGTTCGATAAGCTCCTGTAGATGAACGAAAAGAAAACCGCCAAGCCCGGAGACAGCGCCAATGATAAAACTAAAAAGCATCCACCTTCCGGTGAACTTGAACTCAAAGTGACTGATGAAGTGACTCAGAAGTTTTTTGCTGCTGACAATTTTTCGTTTAAACTTGAATGTGCTCATATTTTCATATCAATATCGCGTGTTTTGTAGGTGACGAACTTGAGAAACGTCAGGTCTGTTCAGGTGTAGTTACCTAATTTCACTAAACTTAAATAAGTTAGACTCGGTTTTTGGCGTTTCTCATAAAGATTCGCCAGGAAATTTTTGCAGTTTATGCGAGGGCTGCGATCTTTTGTGTTCCTGACTTTGAAAAAGATATCAGAAAGAACAAACTGTGCAAAGTAAAGGCAATGTAGCTCTTGAAAGTTTATGTATACAATTCCTGATTATAAAAGGGAGCCATAGCTGCGAGAAGAGCGTTTTCAAAGATTGTTTGGCGATCCAGGAATCCTTTGGATAACACGCCGAAAGCGCCCTCTTTGCTGCGTATGCCTGATTGTTTTGCGACAAGGTCAATGAGCTCGCCAAGTTCACCGCCTTCTTCAAAGATGCTGTTTTTCAACGTATTGGTGAGCGGCATAGCCGGAGAAGCGCCGAAATATCCTTTTTGGCGGTCGCTGACAAACACCCAACTTTGAAGATAGCATTGGCTATGGTATTCTGGAATTGGCGATAAATAAACACCGCCTTCCATGCCAATGAAGAAGGCGTCTTCCCGGTTGTCTCCCTCAACGCTGTGCAACATGTTGAGCGCCCTGTTTCTTGCCCCTTGCATTATTTCGATTTGAGTTGTCGGCATTTCTGAAACATTGCTTTGCACAGATTTGCAGTTAAATTGCGGCTTAACTTCAGGAGTCAGAATTTCAGACAGTTTTTCAAAAATATTTTTGACCGCCTGAACTTTGGGTTGTCGAAGAGAGCCGATGTAGACTTTCACAAACTACCTTTTTGAGTGTGTTGTTTTGAGAGATTCAAGAGTTTTATGTTTCGGCAATTAGGATGAGTTTGTGACTATAGCAGGCTAAATATAGCAAGTGTCATCTAAAAGTCAATTGCCAAGAACGGCGCGACGTTTTAATTTTTCAAGTCAATTATTTATACATTTTTTGATTCCCCTCGTTAATAAGGGGTCTCGCCATAATCAATATAAGAAAATCACAATATATCTGTTATTTTGTAGTTGTTTAAGCGAGGGAATCTGCGCAACCATAGCTCCCCTCGCTTAATTGACCACCTAAAACAAGCCCTGCACCTGACCAGTGCTTACATCAACATCAATGCCTTGAAAAGCAGGCTTGGAAACGGTTCCGGGCATTAGCTTAATCGGGCCGGCGACAGGAACAAGTAGTCCGGCGCCGCGATACGATAAGATGTCTCGTATGGGCAATTCCCAATCGGTCGGTCGACCAAGCCAGCCTGGTTCATGTGACAGGCTGTATTGCGTTTTGACCATGCAGATACCGAAGCTGTTGGTGTCGGGTTCGGCTGCATACCTGGTTAGCTTTTCTTTTGCAATATCTGTGTAAGAAACGCCCGACGCCCCATAAACTTCACGAGCAATAAGTTCAATTCGTTTATCGAGAGGTATATCTAACTCATAGAGGAAACGGAATTCATTGTCGTCGTTGCAAGCGTTTATCACGGCTTCGGCTAACTCGATTGCGCCTTCGCCACCTTTTTGCCAATGATCGGAAAAGGCGCAGACGGTTCCATGGGCTTCAACAATTCGCTTCACTATTCTAATTTCTTCCCTTGTGTCGGTATGAAATCCATTTATACAAACCACTGGTTGCACGCCGCTTTTTCTGATAACTTCAATGTGGGCAATAAGATTTTCGCAGCCTTTTTCAACCAGGGACAGGTTTTCTTTTTTGTAGACATCGTGCAATGGCAGTCCGGGTTTTACAGCTGGCCCGCCGCCATGCATTTTTAAGGCGCGAATGGTTGCCACCAGCACAATAGCATTTGGACGCAGAGCGGAGGCGCGGCATTTCAGGTTCCAAAATTTCTCGAAGCCGATATCTGCTCCGAAACCGCTTTCGGTTACCAGGTAATCGCTGAGTCTGACGCCAAGCTCATCAGCAATGATCGAGCTTTGTCCCAACGCAATGTTTGCAAACGGGCCGGCATGAACAAAAACTGGCTGCCCTTCAATGGTTTGCATAAGGTTGGGGTTGATCGCATTTGTTAACCAGGCGGTCATTGCGCCGTCTACTTTCAAGTCTGCTGTGGTCACCGGTTTGCCCTGTTTGCTATAAGCGACTACAATTTTGGCCATCCGCTGGCGCATATCTTTCAGGTCTTTTGCAACAGCGAGAATTGTCATTACTTCACTGGCCGCTGTAAGTTGAAACCCGGAACCCATTTCAAAACCATCCATTTTGCCGCCTTTCCCGATGGTGATATTGCGCAGTGTTTGTGCGCAAAAGTCCATGCACCATTTGAGTTTGACGCGTTTGGGGTCGACATCAAGCCTTGCTCCAAGGCCGCGTGTTTTCATGACAGCGTCGTCGTAATTGGCTTCATGTTGCATGCGTGAGGTAAGCGCCACCATGGCGAGGTTGTGCGCATTGGTGACCGCGTCAATGTCGCCGGTGAGGCCAATGGATAGTGGTGTGAGTGGAATCACCTGGGCGAGGCCGCCGCCGGCAGCTGAACCCTTAAGATTAAAGGTCGGGCCGCCACTGGGCTGACGAATTGCGCCAATGACTTTTTTGCCGATTTTTCCCAGCCCTTGAATAAGACCCATTACTGTGGTTGTTTTGCCTTCGCCTAATGGTGTCGGGGTAATGGCGGTCACGTCGATGTATTTGCCTTGCGGCTTATTTTGCAGGCGCTGCATTGCGCGGGTGAAATCGACTTTGGCTACGCCTCTGCCCATGGGGATTAATTCCTCCATGCGCAGTCCTGTTTCTTCGGCGAGCCGCGCCAACGGTTTCATGTTTTTTTCAGCGGCTTCAGCGATTTCCCAGTCCATTGCTTTGGTTGGATCAAGGTTCATAAAATAATCCTGTTGATTGAGATGATATAAAATTGGTTTGTTTTGAAGTTTTTGAGGTAAGATCAATGTTCGCGTTATCCACAACTCACTCACTCTGAATAAACAAATTTTTCTTGAGTGGCGCTGTCTTCGCCGGAAACCTGCCCCGGCGTTGCGCCGGAGCAGTAAAGAGGAAGTTACCTTTAGACAAAAGACAAAACCAGCGTATTGTCGCTATCTAATACCCGGTTAAAATAGTTGTTGAAAGCAAACATTTATCAATCAGGCATTTTTTTCAACAAACGCTGCAAGCAAATCGGTCAAATCCGGTTTGCCGATTTCCTGAAGCTCATAAGTAACACGCAAAGCAGGCTTGTTGATGGTTATCAGCTTGCGTAAGTCAATGGGGGTGCCGATTAGAACCACATCACAGTCCGTTTGATTAATTGTGTCGCTTAGATCAGATATTTGTTGGTCGCTATAACCCATGGCCGGAAGAAGCTGGCCAATTTCCGGATACTTTTCAAAAGTTTCCGTAATCGTTCCGGTTGTAAATGGACGAGGATCGATAATTGCACTGGCGCCAAACTTCTTTGCGGCTACAATTCCGGCTCCATATTTCATCTCTCCATGGGTCAGGGTCGGGCCATCCTCGACAATAAGGACTCGCTTTCCACGAATAGCTTCGGGGTCATCCACAAAAATAGGCGACGCGGCGTCAACTACGATGGCGTTCGGGTTTGCAAATTCGATGGTTTCCCGAACCCTTTCAATGCCTTCCGGTTGCGCTGTTTCCATTTTGTTTATGATAATAATATCGGCCATGCGCAAATTGACCTCGCCGGGATAATATTTCAGGCCGTCTTCAGGTCTGTGCGGATCGGCGACTGTAATGGATAAGTCAGGTTTATAGAATGGCATGTCATTATTGCCGCCATCCCAAACAATGATATCCGCTTCTTTTTCTGCTTGGCGAATAATATCCTCATAATCAACGCCGGCATAAATTACATTGCCGCGCCTGACATGTGGTTCGTATTCTTCCCGCTCTTCGATTGTGCAATTATGTTTGTCCAAATCAGCCAGCTCGGCAAACCGTTGCGATCTTTGTTTGATCAGATCGCCATACGGCATTGGATGGCGGATTGCAACTACCTTTTTCCCCAAGGCGTTTAGCGTTTCTACGACTTTTCTGCTGACCTGACTTTTGCCGCAACCGGTGCGCGTCGCGCAAACCGAAATAACTGGTTTGGTTGACTTGATCATGGTTCTTTTAGGGCCGATTACTTTGAAATCAGCCCCGGCGGCGTTGACAATGGCAGATTTCCCCATCAGATAAGCATACGAAACATCAGAGTAGGAAAAGACAACTTCATCTATTTGATTTTCTTTGATTAATTGCGGCAACATTTCTTCAGCATGAATGGGTATGCCGTTGGGGTAAAGCTTCCCAGCCAGTTCCGGGGCGTATCGCCTGCCGTCAATATCCGGAATTTGCGTGGCGGTAAAAGCGACGACTTCAACGGCTGGGTTGTTGCGGTAAACCGTATTGAAATTATGAAAATCTCGTCCGGCGGCTCCCATAATGATGATTTTAGTTTTCTCCATGACTATCCTTTTAATTTATTGTGATGTTGTTTCAGGCGCGGTTATACCGGGCAGTTTGACACCCGAATTCGCCTGCCCGAATTACAAGTAATAATTTATGATTTCCAATAGCTTTTAAAAATATTTTTTATCTGAAGTATGATTAAAGCGTCTTTTGCCCAGCAGATTGAGTTTAAAAACAGAGATACCCGATGTTTACAGTGATATAAGCTTTTTATACACAGCCGCGATGAGACGCGAGCGGCCAAACCGAACCAGTATAAGTGATAGAAAAAATTTACCGACGTCGATATTGGGGAAGATGTGTGAACTACGCTGGCTTTCCCATAGGATTTATTTTGTTATTCGAGCGCTTGGTTGGAAAGTTCTCCATTTCTTACAAATTATACGTACTAAGTGACTAATCGAAATTGCTTCACTTCATTATAAGCAGTCGCGTCCTGCAATTGTTTATCATTGACGACTGCAATAGGCGTCACCTTTGAAGGCGTTTATATTTAATGTCAAACATGGATGATGTTGACTCTCAATTAAACTGTTGGAGTTTTATTTATGAAAATTCTTGTTACCGGAGGAGCTGGCTTTATCGGCTCGCATATTTCCGAACATTTGGCGCAAGCCGGACACGATGTTTCGATCTTGGATAACCTGTCCACTGGAAAGACAGCAAACCTTGCGACTGTTGCCGACAAAATTAAATTTATTGAAGGCGATATTCGCGATTACAAGCTAATGAAGGATGTTACAAAAAATATTGAGCTAATTTTTCATGAAGCCGCAATTGCCTCTGTTGCGCAATCTGTCGATGATCCCGTTGAAACAGGCGCAGTTAATGTCGGCGGCTCAGTGAGCGTGCTAACCGCAGCCCGCGACAACGGCGTGCGGAAGGTTGTGTTTGCTTCATCAGCGGCGATTTATGGTGATGCGCCAGAACTGCCAAAGCGTGAGGAAATGACGCCAAAACCGCTTTCTCCTTATGCATTTCATAAACTGGCCGGTGAGTATTATCTGAAATTATTCCATGATTTATTTGGACTTGAAGTGGTGGCATTGCGCTATTTTAATGTGTTTGGTCCGCGTCAGGATCCCGCATCGGAGTATAGCGGCGTAATTTCAATTTTTCTTGATCGTTTCAAAAATGATTTAGCGTACACGATTTACGGCGACGGCAAACAAAGTCGTGATTTTGTATATGTAAAAGATGTTGTGCGCGCAAATTTGGCGGCTGCCGAAATAGCATTTGAGGGGACGCCCGTTATTAACGTGGCATGCAATCGCGCCAACGATTTGTTGGTGCTTGTGGCTAACTTGCAGGAAATTTCCGGTTCCGTCCGTCAGCCGAATTTTGGTTCGGAACGAACTGGCGATATCAAACATTCGCGCGCGGATAACCGCAAGTTGCTGGAGTTGTTAAAGGTTTGCCCTGAAGTTGATTTCAAGCAAGGCTTGCAATTGCTTTGGCAGTCGACAAGCTGATTTGAGACCCGGGCTTGCAGAGCTTGGTATTGGAGCGCCTCAAACAGTCATTGGGTTTATTGGTGGTTGATAGGAAACGCGCGTTATTTTGCAAGTGGTTATGCGGAATAAGGCGCGTTTGTATTTTAAAGGTAGGCGCGGCAAGATTAATCGGTCAGCGTTTCGAATCGCTTTTTTTCTCGATTTTTCAAGACTTTGTTGGCTTCAAAAACAGAACCGTTCATGGCAATGTAGACACCGGCTGGCAATGTTTGCAAGACGCCGAACGCAAAACCAATATTGAAAACGGCGTCGCTTGACTTGAAGCATGCAGGCGCCAGTGAACCGGTGAGAACGATGGTTTTTCCCTTTATTTGCATGAGGGACTTGCCAGTTTCCACCATGGTGTCGGTTCCATGCGTCAATAAGATGCGCGAACATTTTTCTGCGCTGATCTTTTTCTTGATGGTCATGCGGTCTTCATCAGTCATTTCAAGGCTGTCCTTCTGCATGATCGATTCGACTGCAAAATCCTGCGCTACGTATGCTTCCTTTAGTATTTCGGCAATAGCGGGTTGCCCAACTTCATATTCGCTTTTTGCGTCAAAGTAAATCTTGTCAATGGTGCCGCCGACTGTAAAAATTTTGATTTTCATTTGATTCGCATTTAATAGAGTATGATTTATAGTCATGACGTTGATTGTGGCTAAACAGTTCAAAATAGTGTTGGTTTGGGAGAGGCGCAAATAAAATTTTGCCAAGAGGCGGATATTGATTGAAAATTAGTTGATGAGTCGCCGCCATTTCTTTCGATCAAAATGACATCAGCGGCTTGGCTTTACATTTAATCAATAGACTCATTACATAAACTACCGCACGAAAAAGCTCAAAGTTGTCCTTAACGCCAAAGTGATATTTCCCGGTCTCTATTCTAAAAGGGGGAAATCTTATAAGTTATTAAATTTACCCGATGAGCCTAATATAAAAGTCTCCATTTCATTGCACTTATTTTAGAGTACGAAGATGTTCTGCTGAGGAACTTGGAAGAACTGGAACTTCATAAATCTGATGTTGAAAATTTTATTGATTATATCTGTAAAATCTCGAGCAAAAGAAAATCCATTTTTTATGGAGACCCTTTTTAAAAGATTTAAAAGATGATATGGTTTTGGAGTTAGCAGTCGAATCCGGTAGTGAATATATCATAACTCACAATTTAAAAGATTTTCGGGGCGTTGAAAATTTTGGAATCAAGGCGCTTTTACCGAAAGAGTTTATAAGTATCATGGGAAAATCAAAATGAGTACTTTTAGCATCAGAATACCAGAATCTTTACATAAACGTGTAAAAGTACTGGCATCACAGGATAATATTTCGATTAGTCAATTTATTGCCACAGCTTTAGCAGAGAAGCTTTCAGCGCTGGATACTGAAAAATATTTGAATGTTCTGGAAAACGTTAAAGATCGTGAACCTCAAGAATTTGACGGTAAAAACCGGGCGGCGCTGTGCTGGTGGATAGCTTCTAATTTTTGTTGGAGGTGACGCAATTAATTTGGAAGTATTTTGTAAAGTTACGTGAAAACAGGAAGTTATGTAGTGTTTGTAAAGCTCAGAGACGGCGTGGCTGGGTGCCTCAAGGTCACGTTATATTTTTATAAGCCTATAAGAAATAAATAGATGAGCGAGAATGCAGGATGCAGCCTATTATTCTAAAAACCTATCCCTGAGGTAAAAGATCTTATAAATATCGTCCAGTCCAGTGATTTTGCTCATAAAATGGACGCCAAGTTGTGCGCATTTCCCGAACTCTATTTCTTCACACTCAACTTATTATATGAGCCAATCCACGAGGCTTACGCCGCACAAAAACTGCTTGCATTTCCCGGACTCAATTCATACATTTTTTGTTCCAATTTTATAACTTTCAGGCGGAAAACGGCTTATGGATGCGGCTCAAAAGGCTGATGGGGGAGTGGAGACTTTGAAATACTCACCAGCGTTTTATCAAAAAAGGGCGTTTCCTGAGAGCATAGAAAGCATTGACTTTTTGAACAAAATGACGCGAAAAAACAGCAAAATAACCGCGATCTCCAGAAAATACATAGCTGCTGAAAACATCTAATAGAAAAGACAGGTATGGGTCTGCAAGAGCAATTATCCGAAGACGTTAAAACTGCAATGAGAGCCAGAGATATGGCAACTCTCGGCACGCTGCGCATGCTGCGCGCTCAAATCAAAGATGTGCAAATCGCCAAGCAAAGAGAGTTGGACGACAATGAAGTAATTGAAGTTCTTCTCAATGCAGCCAAAAAGCGCAAAGAAGCGATTGAGCTGTATGAAAAGGGCGGTCGACAAGACCTGCTGGAAAAAGAGCAGGCTGAATATGATTTAATTGCCCAATATCTACCGAAACAGCTTTCCGAAATAGAGGTGGATGAAATTGTTACGGGTATTATCGCCGAAACCGGAGCCACGTCAGAGCAGGATTTCGGCAAAGTTATGGGCGCGGCCATGCGGCAACTTAAAGGCAAAGCTGACGGCAAAGTCATTCAAAATATGGTTCGCGCAAAGTTAAGCTGATTTTAGGCCGGTCTTAATTCTCTTACAGGAAGCGTCGGTTGCGCTGACGTTTTTCATATCGTGGTTAATTACATTGACATCGCTCTTCTTGCAATTATTGCAATCTTTACTGTCAAGGGTTTTGTAAGGGGTCTTATCGGCGAAGTTCTCGGTCTTTTGGGAATATTTGCCGGATTTATTTTAGCAACGCGGTTCATGAGCAACGCCGCAGAGATAATTGAAATTTATGTCGACCTGCCGCCAGCATTGACCAGCCTCCTTGGTTACCTCATTGTTTTTATTGGCGTTCAATTGGCCACACAGGTGGTCATCCACGTTTTAGAAAGTCTGACCGAATTCTTTTTAATTGGCCTGGTTTTTCAACTTTTGGGAGCGACATTTGGTGCCATAAAGGGCGCTTTGGTGGCCAGTCTGCTCGTACTTTTAATCACAATTTTGCCTATGACCGAGTCTTTGATTCCAGGCATGGATGACAGTATCGTTTTGCCTTATATCCGTAAAATTGCGCCGCAAGTTTATGATTTTATTTCCGATTATGTTGCGGATAGCAAATCTTTTCACGACGAAATAAAGGAAAGCCTGGACATTAAAGCCATTCCGCTTGATCAACACACTGAAAAGTTTTTGCGCTCCCTTGCAAAAGAAATTCCCATTCCTAAAAACCTGACTGACAATTAATCGTGAAAGAGGTTCGCAAACTTCTTGAGTTTGACAAGGTCGTCGGGTATATCAAACAAAAAGCGCTTTGTCCACTGACTGTGGAAATGTTCGACAGCTTGCCTCATCTTACTTCAAAATCAAAAATTGAAACACAGCTCAATCGCGTTACTGAACTCAGGCAGATCATTGACTTCGACAAGCCTTTCCCGCTTGAAGTTTGGGATCTCCGTCACGATATCGCTCAGGCGGCCATTGCCGGAAATGCGCTAAAGGAGTTGGGGCTCGTGCGAATTTATAATTCTCTGGCAGCGGCAAGCAAGCTTTACGGTTACTTGAAGCAACGACGCGAAAAACATCTTGAATTGTGGGAAGTAGCCGGGAAATTTGTTCCGTGTAAAGGAGTTCAGGATATTATCGTGGGAAAAATAGACCTGAAAAGCCATGAAGTTAAATCAAACGCCAGCCCGAAGCTCGGTTCCATTCGCAAAAGCATTAAACAGCTTGAACACAAGGCGCAAAAAGCGTTGGAAACGCTAAACCGGAAATATGCAAACCTAGGCTACCTGCAAGATAGTCTGCCAACCATCAAAGATGGCCGTCTGGTTTTTTCTGTAAAAAAGGAAAACAAAAATCGTATTGCGGGTCTTATCCACGACTACTCATCAACCGGACAAACTTGTTTTATTGAGCCGCTCGAGTCGTTGCAGATGAACAATGAAATTCAAAATTTGCGCGCGCAGGAGCGTGAAGAAATTGATCGAATTCTTCGCGAAATCACTGCGCTTATCCATGTTGAATTGCCTGGAATTATTCCGAATTTTGAAACCTTGTGCGAATTCGACTTCATCCATGCAAAGGCCATGTTTTCGCGTGAATTTGAATGCGCGCAGCCCGAGCTTAACGAGAAAAATCTTTTAGATATCTCCGCAGGCAAGCATCCGTTGCTGATGAAAACCAGAGCCAACGAGGTTGTGCCGCTCAACATGTCGTTGCCGACCGCGTTAAAAACAGTGGTGATAACCGGCCCGAATGCAGGAGGGAAATCCGTTGCCATGAAGACGGTTGGCCTGCTCATTTTGATGACCCAGGCAGGCATTCCGGCTCCGCTTCATCCCGATTCCAAAATTTCGATTTTTCACAAAGTATTTGCAGATATTGGCGATTTTCAGTCCATTGAAAATGACTTGTCAACCTTTACCTCGCACATTACAAGAATTGCGACCATTTTACAAAATGCCGACAGTAAAAGTCTGGTCTTGATGGATGAAATTGGCGTTGGAACCGATCCTGCGGAAGGTTCCGCGCTGTCCATTTCATTATTGGAAGATTTGACAAAACGCGGCGCCAAAACCATTGTCACCACGCATCATGGCAGCTTAAAAGCTTTTGCGCATGAAACCGACGGGGTTGATAATGCCTCAATGGAGTTTCAACTGGAGACGCTGACGCCCACTTACAAGTTTAAGGCGGGCGTTCCGGGTTCGAGTTATGCGCTGGAAATCTGTCAAAGGCTTGGACTGCCGCAGAATGTCTTGACCCGTTCGCGGGAATTGCTCGGCGAAGAAAAACAACGTCTGGAAAACCTCATTCTGGAATTAGATCAAAAAACACAAGAGTCAGAAAGACTGCAAAGTCAACTGAAAATTGATAAAGCGCAGTTGCAGGAGCTGACAACGCTTTATGAAGGAAAAATGGCTTCGCTTAAACAGCATGAGCGCGAGGCAAAGAAAAAAGCGCTTACCGAGGCTGAAGAAATTATTGCAAACGCCAATGCAACCATCGAGAATGCTGTAAAGGAGATTCGTGAAAAACAAGCTGGTCGGGAAGTGATCGCTGAGGTTAAGCAGACAATTTCAGACAAACGGGAGAGCGTTGCGCAAGCCAAAGGTCAACTGATTAAGGCTTCTGGAAAAAGCGCAAGGGAAGCGCCAGCTAATATTGAGCGCGGTGAATTGGTGCATTGGAAAGAATTAGACAAAACAGGTACGATTTTGGAAGTTCAGGGAAATGCTGAAAAAGCGTTGGTGCAGTTTGACAGCATGAAATTCTGGGTTCCCGCCAGGGAGTTAAGACAAGGAAAGGTAAGCGCCCGCAAGCAGACTGAACCAAGAAAATCCGCCGTAAAAATAACAACCGAAAGCAAGAGTTCGACACTGCCATCCATTGATTTACGCGGCAACCGGGTGGACGAAGGCCTTGCCAAAGCCGATAAATTTCTTGACGACGCCTTGCTTGCCGGTTGGGAACAAGTGCGTATCATTCACGGCAAAGGCACCGGCGCATTGCGTGAGGCGATTATGGAATTTCTCAAAAAGCATCCCAAAGTCAGGCAGCAAAAAATGGGCGCCTGGAATGAAGGCGATATGGGCGTGACGGTTGTTGATTTAATGTAAGTTCGGAAAGCAGAGCCGAGCAGTGGGTTAAGTTCTATTCAGTTCGTCACCAAAACGCCGCCGAAGAATTGAAACAGGCGCGGTTTACGAAAAAAAATGACAACATTGGTGTGATATAAATCATTGCTTCGCCCTTAATTTCAACGCCTGCTATGCAGGTTATTGTGTGAAATAACCTGGATAAATTATGTTTCTTGAAACTGCTAAAGCAGCCGCTCGTCTCGGCGGGGAAGTTCTGATAGAAAATCTGTTTAGCGATATGCAAAAAAGCGTCAGCCAAAAACAGAAATTTGATTTTGTTACGCAAGTCGATTTGCTTTCTGAAAAAAAGATTATTGACTTTATAAAGCGGCGACATCCTGAACACGACATTTTAGCGGAAGAATCGGGCGAACAGAAAAAAGTCGGCGATTTTCAATGGATTATCGATCCTCTCGATGGCACCAAAAATTATATTCATGGCTTTCCCATGTTTTCGGTTTCCGTCGCGCTAAAACACAAAGAAGAAATTGTCGCAGCCGCTATTTTTGAGCCAATGCGCGACGAGTTGTTTTACGCTGAAAAAAATAAGGGCGCTTTCCTCAACGGAGAAAAAATTCAAGCGTCGTCGACCAGAAAATTGGAACTCAGCCTGATTGCCACCGGCTTTCCCTTTCGAGCCAAACATATTCTTACCAACTATCTTGAGGCGTTTGAAAACGTTTTCCGGCAAGTTAGCGATTTACGCCGCGCAGGCTCAGCTGCGCTGGACTTGGCCTATGTTGCATGCGGTCGCTTCGATGGTTTTTGGGAATATGGTTTGAATGCTTGGGATATTGCCGCTGGCATATTATTGATAAGCGAAGCAGGTGGAACGGTAACCGATTTCCACGGTAAGAACGATTTTTTAAAAAGTGGCCATATTGTAGCGGGCAACCAGTTCCTTCATAACGAGCTTTTAAACGCCGTTGCGCCGTCGATTATCGCGATAAATAAATAATTTACGCCTGGCTTGAAATAGTTTTTTTTGACATTTACAACGCCTTCCGATTATATCATCCCCCTCATTGTTCATAACGCGGACGGAAAAAACTTCGCAATGTTCTGTTTTTTGGTGACACAACAGCTCTAAATCAGTTAAAAACGGCGCTCCTCTCATAAAAAAACTCCCGCTAAAATAAGACAACCATTAAACATTTTTTAACAATTCGTCGATAACTTTACAAAATTGACTAATTAGCTTGGAGAGCAGTTATGACCGACGAAGCCGTAATCGTATATGTTGACCCGGATCTTGAAGAGCTTATTCCGGGTTTTATGGACAATCGACGCAGTGATATCAAGATGATTGGGGAGCTTCTGGCCGATGAGGAATTTGATGAAATCAAAAGAGTTGGTCACAGTATGAAAGGTTCAGGAGGCGGTTATGGATTTAATGAAATAACCCAAATTGGCAAGGTCATTGAAGAGGCCGCTCAAGTTCACGATTATTCAGCTATCCAGCGCATGAACAGATATTTGACCAAATATCTGGAAAAAGTGCAAATTGTATGGCAGGAAGAAGCTTAAAAAGAGGACAAACTAAGGCGATATAATGTATTATAGAGTAACTCAAAAAGGCAAAGTAGTTGTTGTAACAGTCAATGATAGGCGTCTTGATATTGACACTGCGGAAAATTTTAAAAATCGAGTGCTGGAAACTATTGAGCAGGGGCATCAGTCAATTATACTTGACCTGGGGCGCGTTGACTTCATGGATAGCACAGGACTTGGAGCTATTGTTATGACCAAAAAAAAACTTGAAGGCAATGGTCAGGTTGTGTTGGCAAACACGCAAAGGAGGGTGTTGAACTTGCTCAGATTGTCGAGAGTTGACAAAATTTTCCAAATCTTTTCAACGAAAGAAGAAGCGTTAGAATTGTTCGCAAATGAGGTATTATTGAACTAAGGCATTTGATCGAAATAAACTTGCCATCTTTTACTCCATCTGAACTCATAATTCAAGATTTCATGGTGATATTATTTTGACCTGAACCCTAAGGATGTGCTGTGAGGTATAGGGATAATATGTTAGAAGAAACGGATATTCAAAGAATCCTCCTGGTTGAGGATAACAAGGACAATCAATTTTTGGCCACTAGGATTCTTGAAAGAGCGGGCTATGCTGTTGATTTAGCTGAAAATGGAATTGAAGCGGTTGAAGCGGTTGAAAAATGTATTTATCACGTTATTTTGATGGATATTTACATGCCCGAAATGGATGGGTTTGAAGCCACTCATCTCATTCGAGAGCGGGAAGAAAAAAGGCAGCTTAGCCGGACGCCGATCGTAGCGTTTACCGCTCATGCAATTCAAGGGTATCGTGAAAAGTGCTTGTCATTGAAAATGGATGACTTCATTACGAAGCCGGTTCGCAAAGCAACGTTGTTAAATGTGGTTGACAAGTGGCTCCAGCCGACAAAACAAGCGCTATAATATTTGAGTGACGGATTTTTCATCTTAAACGCTGATTGCTTTTCAGTCCGATAAGAAATCGCGTCTCCGTTCAACAAGATTATGGCTGTTATGGTATGTTTTTAGCTCAACGGCATTCAATGCAAACGGATTCAGGACTTGTCGTAAAAGTCGCTGATCACACCGTTCCAATTAACTGATCGCAAACTCATCGGCGATCAAATCCACATCATCTGGCATCCAGTCTCAACAGTAGAACCTCACAGGATAATTCAGTAATCTAAAGTATTCCGGCGAATCTTAGATGTGCGCCATACCGCGCTTTGCAGTCATGGCCAATGGTCACGCCAACAATCCCTTGATTTTAGCGACTTGTGTCAATACTTTGAGTTTATATCCATCCAACTTGAAATTGGACAAAACGTTGAGATTGGAAACTCCGGTTGTTCCTCAGTGTAAAATTTGTTTGCTGTTGCTTTGAGCAGGTTTAGCTTGAAGTTTCATCTTTAGCAGAATAAAACGCGAAGGTCAAATTTTGCCAGAAAAAGAGAAAAAGAAAGCGCAGGATGTAAAGCAGTTTTTCCCGGATGAATATATCAGGCGCGCTGTAAAAGTCCTGAAGCTCATCAGTGAGGAGAGCAAATTACGAATTATGCTGTTGCTGGCCAAGGAAGGCGCTTATCGCGCAACTGATATCGCTGAGGATTTAAATATGAACCAGACAACAGTGAGTCACCACCTTTCTCTTTTGCGCAACGCCGATCTTGTGGTCACAAACCGCAACGGAAAAAACATTTACTATGATGTAAACGACACTTTTTGGCGCGTCATGGGGCGTGAGTTTTTTGAACATTTGCAAAAAGGCGACGACATTCATTTTCTTGGAAAATTTATTTTAAAGCGATTGACCAGATAGGGGCTTTGAAGGATAATCTTTTCTTCCAGGGCAAACAGCTCTTTTTCTCTTTTGGCCAGGTGGTTTTCTATTTCCTCTTTGTGAACGAACAATAAACCCGACATTCGATAAAGCGCATTCTGAGACAAATTATGGTTATTATATTGCTTGGTTTGGTCAAGCATGTAAACCGATAACCTGACCACTATTGTCAGGGCTAAAAGCTGTACCGAATTTTTGTAAATTGCCCAAAGAGGAGGACAAAGCTGTTTCATGAAAACCTCATCGTTGAAGAAAAACCAAAATCATAGCCCGTTCATTGCATGGTCACTTGTGCTAATTCAATTTACGAGCGCGGCTTACCTGTTTTTGAGCGGATCTGTCATCGCGGTCGCGCCTTTGCTTGTTCTCTTGCAAGTGCTGGGTCTGCTCACTGGCGTATGGGCAATTTTGAGTATGCGGATCGGTAATTTTAATATTACGCCAAATATTAAAAGCGGCAGCAAGCTAATTATGAGCGGCCCTTATCGCTATATTCGTCACCCAATGTACGCGGCGTTGCTCATGCTCACGCTGGCTATTGTCGTTGACAGCTTTTCTATACAAAAGATGATCGCCTGGCTAATACTATTGACCGATTTGTTGATAAAACTGTCTTATGAAGAGAGGCTTTTGAGGAAAGAAAGAGAAGCCTATGCCGTATACGCCACAAAAACCAAACGCCTGCTGCCTTTTATATTTCTTCTTTAACAGAAGCTATTTTGAGCAATCGAAACCGACAATTTTCTCCAAACCGCTTCAAGATTAACTCAGACGATGAAAGCCCAACTCGAATTGCGATATTCACGCTTTCAGCCCAGGAAGCTATTCTGTTGAAACAATCGGCGAAAATATCCACACCCTTAATTTACCGTAATCGACCCGGTCTCACCATGAAGGCCGCAGTAATAAGGATAGACGCCTGTTTTCTGAAAAGTCACAGCTTCTGACGTGGTCTCACCCTGCGCCGCCAACGTCCGGTTGAAAAGTAAATTGGGGTTGCCCGGTGAACCGCTATCAACTGTATGCGATTTTTGGTCATTGTTCGTCCAAAATATTCTCGCGCTCAAAGTCACCGTTAAAGTTGCAGGCACAAAAAGACTATTTCGAATGGCTACATCATAATCGTTGCCCGGTTCAAACGGGTTATCGATACCGGTGCATGCAAAGCTTAAAACAATAAAAAGCGCGAAGAGAAATCGTGTTTTTTTCATCGTATCTCCTGAAAAATATAGATAGAGGTTGGTTTGATTCTAACTTTGAAATTAGTTGGCGGACATTTTACGCATGACTATATTTGCTCATGCTATCTGTTTTAATTTATTCCTGTTCAGAAAAGACAGTGCGCAAATCGAAATTAATAATCTTGGCGGAGTGTTTTTGCGAATGTTTTGGTGTACGAATTGAGAACGCTGTTAATAAAGTCGATTTTTAAGAATCCCAGCAACGTAGATATTGAAATTCTACGCTGTAGTTTATTCAAAAGTTATTAAATCAACAGAGAGTCATTGATTGCTGGAATATAGCTGAACAGGGGGAAAATGACAAGTTTAAAGGTTTGGCGGAGCGCACATGTTTTCATGCGCCCCGCCCAAAATAAAACTACTTAGCCGCGACCGTGCCCTCCGGGACATTGAGGACAGCCTTTTTTTTTCGCCAAGAGTTCTTCGAATATTTTTAATTGTTCTTCAGTAAGAATCGTCTTAATCTCGGCGTTAATCTTATCTCTGTGCGCCTGCATAGCTTCATGACGGGCGTCATGTTTTTCTCTTCCAGACTCAGGCCGGTTTGCTGCAAAAAAATCAGCCAACTGCTCTTGTTGTTCCTCGGTCAGGCTAAGTTTTCTGACCAGGCGCTTAACCATTTTTTCGTGGCGTCGTTCGCGGCTCTCTTTCATCTTTTCGCGGCGTTCGTTGCGATGTTCAGCGCGAACAGCTTTTAGTTTCGCCAATTGTTCCTGGGTAAAAATCTCTTTCAACTGCTTGGCAATTTCTTTCTTTCCCCCTCCATGCCTCGACTTTCCTTTGCCTTTGCCATGATGTCCAGCCATCATTTTTTCTGCGATGTCTGAATTGCGCAGCGCTGTTTGTTGCTCTTCAGTCAGCTCCAGCAGTTCTGTTAGATGCGCGATATGATATTCAATAATCTCTTGTGGAATTTGACCACTTTCAAATTGGCTTTTGAAGGATTCTGCCTTTGTTCTTTGCTCTGGCGTAAGTATTTCCATGATTTTGGCATGAATTTCTTCGTGGTTTTGTTGACGCATAGCCATTTTTTCTTCGCGCGACTTTGGCTCACCTTTCTCACGTTTTAAGCCGTGGCGTTGTCCTTTCAGGTCTTTAAAAGCAGCCTTAATTTGTTCTTTCTGCTCATCGCTAAGCTCAAGAATATCGCTCATTATGTTCAGGTGACGACCCATGCGGCCAAACCCGGGCATCCCAAATGTTTTGGTGAAATCTCCGGATTTCGACAATTCGGCGTCTGCTGAAAGTGGATAGTTGTCCGAACCGGAACAACCCATAATGAAAAGTGATAAAATCAATGGCAACATCAACGTCAGAGTGCTTCTAAATAACTTCATTGTAAAGTCTCCTTATTTTTATTTGATTTGAAGTTTAATTCAAGCTTGATGTCTCTTAGACAACAGGATGCCATATTCGATTCCCACTAAAAATCAGTTTTTTAAAAGTAATTTTCAGGTTTTGTGACCTGGCGACACAAACCGAAATGAAATAAAGAAATAGACCCCAAAAACCGGACAGGCTCTTAAGTGAAATCATTTGTTGTTGATTATGCAAGCTTTTTCCATTTCAGGCCAGCAAAAAATACTGAATCAGGCGTTTTTCGTTCAAGTCCCTGATGC
>Ga0316187_10000346_pt1 | contig 35108 bp, 38 predicted proteins | sample CroRivburrow1_MG_FD_204927 | JGI IMG/M metagenome (GOLD analysis project Ga0316187, IMG submission 204927) | Coastal sediment microbial communities from Maine, United States - Cross River worm burrow 1 | ecosystem: Environmental > Aquatic > Marine > Coastal > Sediment | place: USA: Maine... | reverse complement strand
CCCGTGCCCCCCTGCAGCCAATACCCAGGCAGGCGCCAGTGCCAGTAAAACAATGACTAGATACTTTTTCATGACGTCACCCTGTCCGGTACCGGCTTGGTCTTTTCAAACCTGGGAATAATCAGCAGCGAGGCAAAGAAGCCGAAGTACAACAGACTGAAAACCCGTGCAAACCAGGTCATGACCTCGGTTGCCGGCTGTGTTCCAAGGTATCCCAGTGCAATAAAACTGATAACAAACACGCCGACCGCGAGCTTGTAGATCCCGCCACGGTAGCGGATTGATCTCACCGGACTGCGATCCAGCCAGGGCAGCAGAAACATCACGAAGATGGCACCACCCATGGCAACCACGCCCAGGAACTTGTCAGGGACCGCACGCAAGATGGCGTAGAACGGGGTGAAATACCATAATGGCACAATATGCTCCGGCGTCTTCAACGGGTCTGCCGGAATAAAATTATCCCGTTCCAGGAACCAGCCACCCATCTCGGGCGCAAAGAACACGATAAGAGAAAAGATAATCAGGAACACGGCAACACCGACGATATCCTTCACCGAGTAGTACGGATGGAACGGAATACCATCGAGTGGTATGCCGTTTTCATCCTTGTGCTTCTTGATATCGACACCATCCGGGTTGTTGGAACCGACTTCATGCAGCGCCAGAATGTGCAGCACCACCAGCGCCAGCAGCACGATCGGTACGGCAATGACGTGGAAGGCAAAGAAACGGTTGAGGGTGGCGTCTGCAATCACAAAGTCACCGCGAATCCACAGGGCCAGTGCATCCCCGACACCCGGAATGGCGCCGAACAGGGAAATAATCACCTGTGCACCCCAGTAGGACATCTGGCCCCAGGGCAGCAGATACCCCATGAAGGCCTCGGCCATCAGGCACACGTAGATAATCATGCCGAAGATCCAGATCAGTTCCCGGGGTTTCTTGAAGGAACCGTAGATCAGGCCACGGAACATGTGCAGATACACCACGATGAAGAACATCGACGCACCGGTCGAATGCATATAGCGAATCAACCAGCCCCAGTTTACATCACGCATGATGTATTCAACGGAATTGAAGGCCAGTTCTGCATCCGGCTTGTAGTTCATGGTCAGCCAGACACCGGTGAAAATCTGCATCACCAGCACCAGCAGGGCCAGTGAACCGAAGTAGTACCAGAAATTAAAATTCTTGGGTGCGTAGTACTCTGCCAGGTGCTCGTACCACATCTTGCTGAGCGGAAAACGTGCATCGATCCAGCCCAGTAAACCCTTGTTCCATTTTTCGCCCATTATGCGACACCCCCGTCTTCACCGATCACCAGCTCATTGTCACTCAGGAAGCGATAAGGCGGAATCTCAAGATTCAGTGGTGCCGGCACGCCACTGTAGACCCGCCCGGCGAGGTCAAATCGTGAACCATGACAGGGGCAGAAGAAACCACCCAGCCAGTCGTCGCCAAGGTCGACCGCAGCCACATCCGGCCGGTAGGTTGGCGAGCAGCCCAGGTGAGTACAGATACCGACCGTCACCAGCAGTTCAGGCCTGATGGAGCGGTATTCGTTTTGTGCATACTCCGGCTGCTGTGGCTCAACGGAGTCCGGGTCACGCAATTTCGGGGTCAGCTTCGACAGCGAACCGATCATTTCCTCGGTACGACTCACCAGCCACACGGGCTTGCCGCGCCATTTCACCCGGATCATCTGCCCCGGTTCCAGTTTGCTAATATCAGCGCGGACCGGTGCACCGGCTGCGCGTGCCTTCGCACTGGGTTGCATGGAAGAAACAAAAGGAACCAGTGCAAACCCCACACCGACCGCACCAACAACCGATGTTGCGGCCGTTAGAAAACGGCGTCTGCCTGTATTGGTATTATCGCCACCCATATGGCAATCTCCAGATTGGTAATAAAATCAGTAAGTTATGCGAAATATCCCGCTCGTCATAGCACCCGGCAACAGCTTAACTATATAGGAATATTCTGAATTTATTTCATGCGCATCACAAAGACCGCATAGGATGGTCTAACAACCCGGTAAGGTCAAGGGGTGAAAAGAGATAATACGCGTATGGATTGCCCTGTTTTTTTATCCACAGGTAGTGGATTGCACAGCCACATCAGACCGGATTATCGATGTCGATGAACTGGTGACTGATACCAAACTGCTCAGCCAGGTGCTGGCCCAGCGCCTGGACACCATAGCGCTCGGTCGCATGATGCCCTGCCGAAAAATAATGCAGTCCACGCTCACGTGCGACATGCACCGTTTGCTCCGAGATCTCACCGCTAATGAAGGCATCCAGCCCCTGTTCAGCGGCGGCATCGATATAGGACTGCGCCGCCCCGGTACACCAACCCACGGTTTGAATCTGCGTCTGCCGGCCCGCAATATGCAACGGTGTCCGGCCAAGACTGTTCTGGATCAGGTCGCTCAGCGCTGCGCCTGTCAATGCTTGAGGTAATAAACCGTATTGTCCCAGTGACATCCCCCCGTCGTGACCAAAATATCCCTGGCGTTCAAATCCGAGCAGCTGTGCCAGCTGGGCGTTATTACCCAGTTCCGGGTGTGCATCCAGCGGTAAATGATAGGCCAGCAGACTGGTGTCGGTTCCCAGCAGTCGCCGTAGCCGTGTCCGTTTCATGCCAGTGACGCAGGCATCCTCACCCTTCCAGAAATAACCATGGTGTACCACAAGGGCATCGGCCTGCGCATCGATGGCAGCCTCGATCAATTCCATGCTGGCCGTCACCCCGCTAACCAGTCGAGTGACTTCCGCCCTGCCTTCTACCTGCAAACCATTCGGGCAATAATCGGCAAAGCTGTCAATGGACAACAGGCGATTTGTATAATCAAGCAGTGCTTTCAGGGTTACCATTGCATCACGTCCTGTTAATGTGCATATATAGAAAGTACTCAGGCAAGCAACCGGTAACAGGGTATCGCACCCATGGCGGCAATTCGCAAATTTCTTTCCTTTATTCTGCAGACCATCATGGCCGGGCTGGCAGCTGCCTTCCTCTATATCCTGCTGGTGCAGCCCGATCTGTTACGCAGTAACACACAGATTATAGAAGTCCGTGAGACCGAGGTGAAGACCGCTCCATCACCGGACACTGAAAAACAGGAGACCGGCAACTGGAACGGACCGGTCTCCTACGCCGATGCCGTTGAAAAAGCCGTACCGGCCGTGGTTAATATTCACACCGCCAAGCTGATAACCCACCGTGTCCACCCACTGTTGAAAGACCCGGTTTTCCTGCAATTTTTTGGTGACCGTTTTGCCGGGGAACGCAAGGAAATTCAAACCAGCCTGGGTTCCGGCGTGCTGATCAGTGCACAGGGCTATGTGCTAACCAATAATCACGTCATTGAAGGCGCCGACCAGATACAGGTATTGCTGTCAGACGGACGCAGTGCACAAGCCACGGTCGTGGGTACCGATACGGATACCGATCTGGCCGTGCTGCATATCAACACCGACAAACTCCCCAGCATCGTGATTGGCGACTCTGGCAGTCTGCGTGTGGGCGATGTGGTACTCGCCATCGGCAACCCGTTTGGTGTTGGACAGACCGTTACATCCGGCATTATCGGCGCCACCGGGCGCGATCATCTGGGTATTACCACCTACGAAGACTTTATCCAGACAGATGCCGCCATTAACCCGGGCAATTCCGGCGGCGCACTGATCAATACCCGGGGTGAACTCATTGGTATCAATTCGGCCATCTACAGCCACAGCGGGGGATCACAGGGGATTGGCTTCGCTATCCCGATCAGGCTGGCCAAGGGCGTAATGACCCAGATCATCGAAAACGGTCACGTGGTACGCGGCTGGCTCGGTATCGAGGCACAGGACATGACACCGCTGCTGGCCAAAACCTACGGCCTGAGCTACAGGCCCGGCATGCTGATTGGCGGCGTCATGCTTGAGGGGCCCGCCGGCAAGGCCGGCCTGGTACCGAGCGATATCGTGGTCTCCATTAACGGGGAGACTATCGGGGAGACCAGCGAGGCCATGAAGACCATTTCCGAACAACAGCCAGGGAGCGTGATTACGCTGACAGGGTACCGGAAAGATGTACCGTTTAACCTGGAGGTGAAAATCATGCAGCGCCCGCACAAGGTCACCCCGAAAGAGCGGCTGTAAAACAACGGACAGGCTAGTGTGGTGTTTCGCAACACCAAAAGTAGGCGCCTCCAGGCGAGGCACAGCACGTAGGCAATGGCCGTAGTCCTTGTCAAGTGCTGTAACGCCGTGGCGGAACACCGCAGTAACGCCCGCAGGGTTGGCCTGTCAGCGCCCATGGCGGCGTTATGCCTCTTGCAAAGGACTACGGCCATTCGCTGCGAGGCGTGCCTTGCCCTGAACGCTGACAGGCCAACTGAATCCATCAATACAACCTTGCCGGAGTACTAGTTTGATAACTACGTATGCAGAGCCAACACACTGCATGCCAGATTTTTTTAATGGCCACGAAACCCACGGAAGAACACGGAAAAATGTCTTGAAGGGTTCTTATCCTTTCGTGTTCTTCCGTGGATTCCGTGGCCATTATTTTTTTATCTTCAGCCTGCCTGCAGCAACTCACGCAACGCAGTCAGAAAGGCCGCATTCTCCTCCGGCAACCCCACTGTCACACGCAAACAGTCCTGCAGGGACGCCGTTGAACCATCGAGGTTTTTAATCAGGATACCCGCTGATTTAAGCCCCTCGAAGAGGCCCGTTGCCTGGCCGCGGGGCGTACGAAACAAAATAAAGTTGGCCTCACTCGGGTACACCGTCAACTGTTTCAGAGCCTGCAAGCCACTCATGAGTGCCGCGCGCTGGGTGCGGATCGCGCGCGCCTGGGCGGCAAAGACCTCACCATGCGCCAGTGCAAAATGGCCGGTGGCCTGGTTTATCACGCTGATGTTATAGGGCAAACGGGTCTTGTCGATTTGCTCCAGCCAGGCCGGTGGGCCGGCCAGCAGACCAAGACGCAGCCCGGCCAGCCCCATCTTCGAAACCGTTCGCAACACCAGCAGGTTGTCGTATTGCCCGATGTCCGGCATGAAGCTGGCATCGGCAAACGGTGCATAGGCCTCATCGACAACCACCAACCCTTCTGCCCGTGACAAGAGTTTGCGCAGGCTGTCGGCATTGAACAAATTGCCCGTGGGATTGTTCGGATAGGACAAAAAGGTCACGGCTGGTTGCTGTTCATCAATGGCTTCCAGCATCGCACATTCATTGAGGGAAAAATCAGCCTGCAGCGGCACAGCCACAAAACCCATGTTGGCAACCGTTGCAATCTGGCGATACATGACGAAGGTAGGATCCGGCGCCAGCACCACCCGGCCAGGGGCCGCGACCGTCTGAATAATCATCTGGATCAACTCATCCGAACCGTTGCCAAGGATGACAGCGGCTGACGCGGGCACCGCCATTGCCGCCCGCATGCTGACCTGCAGTTCACGTGCCGCCGGGTCCGGATAGCGGTTAATCTCAACCGTCTGCAAGGCCTCCAGCCAGGCAGTCCGTAACTCAGCCGACCACGAAAACGGATTCTCCATGGCATCAAGCTTGATCAGATTGTTTGCCGCCGGTACGTGATAGGCGGCCAGTGCCCGGATCTCCGGGCGCACCAGTTTGTCGATTTTTTCCTGCATGGTTTTCGTCAGTAGAAGCCGAGTGCCTGATCCTTTTAAAGGATAGCCACGGAATCCACGAAAGAACACGGAAATATTTCTTGTAAGGCTTTTATTCTTTCGTGGATTCCGTGGCTATATTTTTTACTTTATCACCTACTTCTTTATTCGCACTTCGGCTGAGCGGGCGTGCGCCGTCAGCCCTTCACCGTGTGCCAGTATGGCGGCTGTTTTTCCCAGCGTACTGGCACCCTCGGCTGAACAATGAATCAGACTGGAGCGTTTCTGGAAATCATAGACACCCAGTGGTGAAGAAAAACGTGCCGTACGCGAGGTTGGCAACACGTGATTGGGTCCGGCACAATAATCGCCGAGCACTTCGGCGGTAAAACGTCCCATGAAGATGGCACCGGCATGACGGATGCGCATGGCCATGGACTGCGGATCGGCTACAGACAATTCAAGGTGTTCAGGCGCCACCCGGTTGGCAATCTCGATGGCTTCATCCATATCACGCACCTGGATCAGCGCACCCTGCCCCTGCAGTGAATCACGAATGATGTCGGCCCTTGGCATCTCCGGCAACAAACGGCTGATACTTTCCATGACCTGTTCAAGAAACTCACCATCCGGACTGACCAGGATGGACTGGGCGTCTTCATCATGTTCTGCCTGTGAAAACAGATCCACGGCAATCCAGTCAGGATCCGTCTGGCCATCGCAAATCACCAGGATTTCCGAGGGCCCGGCAATCATATCGATACCGACCTTGCCGAATACCATGCGCTTGGCCGTCGCGACATAGGCGTTGCCCGGTCCGACAATCTTGTCAACCGCCGGGATGGTTTCCGTGCCATAGGCCAGCGCGGCCACCGCCTGTGCGCCACCGATGGTGAAGACGCGGTCAACACCGGCAATAGCGGCTGCCGCCAGTACCATGTTATTCACTTCACCGTCGGGGGTGGGGACCACCATGATCAGCTCATTAACCCCGGCGACCTTTGCAGGAACCGCATTCATCAGGACGGATGACGGATAAGCCGCCTTGCCACCGGGGACATACAAGCCTACCCGGTCCATCGGCATAACCTGCTGTCCAAGCAGGGTGCCATCCGCCTCGGTATAGGACCAGGATTCCAGCTTCTGATGCTCGGCATAGGCCCGCACGCGTGTTGCGGCCTGCGCCAGTGCCTCGCGCTGCACTTCATCAATCACGGCCAGTGCCTGCTGACAGTCATCCCATGAACACTCGAAATCAACCGCTGCGGTGACCGTCCAGCGATCAAAGCGCGAGGTGTAGTCAATCAGTGCCGCATCACCGCGTGCACGCACGTCCGCGATAATGTCACGCACCACGGTCTCAACCGCCGGATCCGTAGTCTGATCCCAGTCGAGCAGACGCTCAAGACCGCTATCGAAGTCCGGATCCAGGCTGTTTAGTCGGGTAATGTCAGTCATATTATTTCAATAAAATAATAGCCCCGGAAGCCACGGTAGAACACGGAAATATTTCTTGTAAGGCCTTTAATTTTTCGTGTTTTCCGTGGATTCCGTGGCCATTATCTTTGTCATTATCAGGCTGCCACTGCCGCTTTCAGCTGTGCAATAAACGCCGTGATCCGTGCATGCTTCATTTTCATGGACGCTTTGTTAACCACCAGCCGTGAACTGATGTCCGCGATATGTTCCAGTGGCGCCAGGCCGTTGGCCTTCAGGGTATTGCCGGTATCCACCACATCAACAATCAGGTCGGCAAGTCCCACCAGCGGCGCCAGTTCCATGGAACCATACAACTTGATAATTTCAACCTGCTCCTGACGCTCGGCATAATACCGCCGCGTACTGTTGACATACTTGGTAGCAATCCGCAGACGTCCCTGACCGTTTTGTCTGCCTTCCGGTCCCGCCACCATCAGGCGGCAGCGTGCAATCTTCAGATCCAGTGGTTCGTAGAGACCCTCGCCACCGTGTTCCAGCAATACATCCTTGCCGGCAACGCCCATATCAGCCGCACCATACCCGACATAGGTGGGCACATCCGCCGCACGGATGATCACCAGCTTGACGTCGGCCTGATTGGTATCAAGGATCAGCTTGCGGCTGGTTTCTGGGTCGTCAATCGGCTCAACACCGGCGGCGGCAAGCAACGGCAGCGTCTCTTCAAAGATGCGGCCCTTGGAAAGAGCAATAGTCAGTGCGTTATTCATGGGGTTCAAGTGTCAGGCAGATACCGCCAATTTACAAGCACCGTCATAGCCAGCATCGGATGCTGATCCAAATCAAGCTGAGTGCCAGGTTTTTTTATTTAATAGCCACGGAATCCACGGAAGAACACAGAAACATTTCTTGTAAGGCATTTATTTTCGTGATTTCCGTGGCAATAATTTTGTTTTTATCAGGTCGAACCAGCACTAGGCCGGGACACGGCGGATATTGGCACCGAGCTGTACCAGTTTTTCTTCGATACGCTCATAGCCGCGGTCGATGTGATAAATGCGATCAATGGTGGTTTCGCCATCGGCCACCAGCCCTGCCAGCACCAGGCTGGCCGATGCACGCAGGTCGGTCGCCATCACCGGGGCACCGGTCAGGCGTTTGACACCGTTGCAGATCGCGGTGTTGCCCTCAAGTTGAATCTGCGCACCCATGCGCTGCATTTCCTGTACATGCATGAAGCGGTTCTCAAACACTGTCTCGGTAATCGTTCCCGTACCCTCAGCCACGATGTTCAGCGCTGTAAACTGCGCCTGCATGTCGGTCGGGAATGCCGGATACGGTGCCGTGTGTACATTCACCGCCCGCGGACGTTTGCCGTGCATGTCCAGCTCGATCCAGTCATCACCGACGGAGATATCAGCACCGGCTTCCCGCAAGGCCTGCAGCACGGCATCCATAATGTCCGGCCGGGTGTCCTTAAGCTTTATATGACCACCGGTAATGGCTGCGGCCACCAGGTAGCTGCCCGTCTCAATCCGGTCTGGCAGTACCTTGTATTCCGTACCGGACAGGCGTTCGACACCTTCAACCACGATGGTGTCTGACCCGGCACCGGTAATTTTCGCACCCATACAGTTCAGGCAATTGGCCAGGTCGGTCACTTCCGGTTCACGCGCCGCGTTCTCGATGACCGAGGTGCCATCCGCTAGCGTCGCCGCCATCATCAGGTTCTCGGTGCCGGTAACCGTCACCATATCCATGACCAGCCGTGCACCCTTCAAACGATCAACACGCGCCTTGATGTAGCCATTTGTTACCTCCACATCGGCACCCATGGCCTGCAGCCCCTTGATATGGAGATTGACCGGCCGTGAGCCTATGGCACAACCACCCGGCAGCGAAACATCAGCGCGCCCGAAGCGGGATAACATCGGACCCAGTACCAGAATTGATGAGCGCATGGTGCGCACCAGCTCATATGGTGCATACAGGGAATTGATGGTGGAAGCATCGGCCACAATATCCATTTTCTCATCCACCGTCAGCTGCATACCCATCCGGCCCAGCAGTTCCATGGTGGTCGTGACATCGTGCAGATGTGGAATATTACGAATGGTGACGGGGCTGTCAGCCAGCAGGGTCGCCGCCATAATTGGCAGCACAGCATTCTTGGCGCCGGATATACGTATCTCGCCTTTCAGGGCCCCGCCACCACTAATGATTAATTTGTCCACGATCGCTGCTGTTACTGGATGCGGTGCTGCTGGGCCCAGTTTTCCGGCGTGTAGGTGTGCAGGGCCAGCGCATGGATTTCACCCCCCATGCGATCACCGAGGGTAGCGTAAACCATCTGGTGCTGTTGCACCATGGAACGGCCCTCAAACTGCTCACTGACCACAGTGGCTTCGAAATGGTCGCCATCGCCCTTTATGGTCACGTCCGCACCCGGAATTCCTGCCTTTATTAATGCCTCGAGTTCACTGTCTAACATATGATTTTATATCCATAGGTGAAGTTTTCGGGTTCAAGCAAGTGAAAGTATTTCGTCAAGTCCACACACGCGGGCGATGGACAGCAACTGCGGCGGCACATTGATAAACACGATTTCATTTCCTGCAGTCTCCGACTCACGCAACCATTCCACCAGTAATGCAAGGCCGGCGCTGTCAGCACGGGTAACGGCCTTGAGATCCACTTCAAGACGGTCTTTACCCAGCATCCTGGCACCGGCATGCCGCAACAGGGCGGGTACAGACTCGAAATCCAGCTCACCCTGCAGCAGCCAGCTGCCTGCCCCGCTATCGACAAGTGCGGCTACAGACATAACGGACTACTCTTCATTGTCCTCAGCATTGTTATCATCGCCATGGTCCTCGCCATTTTTGTCGCCAGCCACGCTGTAGAGAAACTGTGCGATGATCTGCTCCATCACCAATGCAGACTGCGTCAACTCCACGCGATCACCGTCCGTCAGGTTTTCCAGTGATCCACCCGGCTCCAGTGCAATATATTGCTCACCGAGCAGACCGGACGTATAGATACTGGCCGACGTATCTTCCGGGAAACCGTCATGACCCGCTCCGATTCGCAAGCTGACCACCGCTTCGAACGCGTCATAGTCGTAATCGATGGCTTCAACACGCCCCACACGCACGCCGGACACTGTCACCGGGGAACGCACCTTGAGCCCACCGATATTTTCGAAACCGGCGATGAGTATATAGCCATCCCCACGAGTGAGGGTACTGAGGTTGCTGACCTGCATTGCCAGCATAAACAAGGCGGCAATACCCAGGGCGACAAACACCCCAACCCAGATCTCGGCTTTTCTACTGGTCAATTCTAGTACTCCTTCAAAGTGATATTGCCATGTTCAGCGAGTCGGGAAGCGTTTGACCGCAAGGCGCACCTCGCAGGGAATGGCCCACCCTTTCCAAAAGGTGCAACACCGCGGGCGAGCGCTTCCCGGCTCGCCCGGAGGGAGCTACCCAGATAATCCAATACGGCGTTACAGTCCTTGGAAAGGGATTGGCCATTCCCTGCGGACTGTGCCTTGTCTTGGATTATCTGGGTAGCTCTGAACATGACAATATCACCTTGAAGGAGTACTAACCTCCAAACATTAATGCGGTAAGCACAAAATCCAGCCCCAGTATGGCCAGTGCCGTGTGCACCACCGTCCGGGTCGTTGCCCGACTGACACCCTCAGCCGTCGGGGTCGCATCATAACCTTCAAACAGGGCAATCCAGCCCGCCACAAATCCAAACACAATACTCTTGATCACACCATTATATATGTCGTCGCGCAGATCCACTGCATCCTGCATCTGGCCCCAGTAGGCACCGTCATCAACCCCCAGTAGGCCCACACCCACCAGATATCCACCGTAGATACCGACGGCACTGAAAATGGCCGCCAACAGCGGCATCGATAAAAATGCCGCCAGGAACCGCGGTGCAATCACCCGCTGGACAGGATCAACCGCCATCATTTCCATTCCGGACAGCTGTTCCGTTGCTTTCATCAGGCCAATCTCGGCCGTCAGCGCCGAACCGGCACGACCGGCGAACAGCAGGGCCGCCACCACCGGCCCCAGTTCCCGTACCAGTGACAGTGCCACCAGCACACCCAGCGATTCCTCAGCGCCGAAGTCAATCAGCGTATTATAACCCTGCAAACCCAGCACCATGCCGACAAACAGGCCGGAAACCAGGATAATCACCAGCGTCAGCACACCCACAGAATACAGCTGCACCAGCACCAGCCCTGGCCGCAGCAATATGCCCGGCAACGTTGCCAGTGTCTGCGCCAGGAACAGGTGACCGCGACCAAGGCGCTCAAAAAAATCCAGCGTGGTCCTGCCCAGAGACTGCAGTGCACCCAGCATCAGTTGGCCCGGCCACCGCGCAACAGATCATCCCTGAAATCCGGCGCCGGGTAATGAAAGGCAGCGGGACCGTCCGGCCGCCCTTCCAGGAACTGCTGCGACCATGCTGAGCTTGACTCCCACAGTGCATCGGGATGCCCATGGTCAACCACCTTGCCATGTGACAGCAGGTAAACATAGTCCGCGATGGACGCTGTCTCATTTACATCATGTGACACCACAATACTGGTCAGTCCCAGCGCATCATTCAATTCCCGAATCAGTTTCACCAGGATGCCCTTGGAGATCGGGTCCTGCCCGGTAAACGGTTCATCGTAGAGCACCATCATCGGGTCAAGTGCGATGGCACGTGCCAGTGCCACACGCCGGGCCATGCCACCCGACAATTCAGCGGGCATGAGCTCGGCGGCACCCCGCAGTCCGACAGCCTGCAACTTCATCAGTACCAGGTCACGTACCAGCGATTTCGGCAAGCGCGTGTGTTCACGAATAGGATAGGCAACATTCTCGAACACGGTAATGTCCGTCAGCAACGCGCCGCTTTGAAACAACATGCCCATGCGTTTGCGCAGCCGGTATAACGCTGGCTGGCTCAAAGCCGGGACCTCTTCGCCATGTACACGGATAGATCCCGAAGCCGGGCGCAGCTGCCCGCCGATTAGTTTCAACAGGGTCGTCTTGCCGGTACCGCTGGGGCCCATGATGGCCGTCACTCCACCCGGCGCTATGTCCAGGTCGATGCCGTCGAAAACCATACGCTCGCCGTGCGAAAAATGCAGGTCGCGAATTTGCACGACGGCATCCTGTAATTGACTGTTTTCGGGTGAGTTCCTTTCAGGCATTTCGGGCAACCAGCTTATCGTCTGTCGACACTGAATTTGTATTCTGGGTATGGATGATAGGCGTGTATGATAATGCAGATTGAGTCCAAGAGTTGCCTTGATGAAGATATTTTTACCTGCCACGACCCTATCCCGGAAACTGCCAGCCATCCCGGGCCAGACGGATTGACCCCGCATGTGGACTGAACTACTGGCCATTGCAGGCGGTTTTATCCTGCTCACCTGGAGTGCCGACCGGTTTGTAGTCGGCGCCAGCGCCATGGCCTACAACCTCAAGGTATCGCCCCTCATCATTGGCCTGACCATTGTCGGCCTGGGTACTTCAGCGCCGGAGATGCTGGTCTCTGCATTTGCGTCCTGGCAAGGCAATTCCGGCCTGGCCGTCGGTAATGCACTGGGCTCCAACATCATTAACACCGGCCTGATCCTGGGTATTACCGCCATGATTATCCCGCTGAATGTTCATTCGAGCATCCTGAAACGGGAGTTGCCGATACTGCTGCTGGTCATGGTGGTCGCCCTGCTGCTGTTAATGGATGGCACCCTGGGACGGCTGGACGGCGCTCTGCTGCTCACGGGCATGGCCGTGATGCTGATCTGGATGATTCGTCTCGGCCGGACATCGCAAACAAGCGAAGACCCAATGAGTGCTGAATTCGCCGACGAGATCCCGACTACCATGAGCATGGGGCGTGCGGTCTTCTGGTTAGTCGTCGGCGGGCTGGTTCTGCTGGGAAGCTCACGCCTGCTGGTCTGGGGCGCAGTGTCCATAGCCGAGGAAATGGGGGTCAGCGACCTGGTCATCGGTCTGACCATCGTCGCCCTGGGCACCAGCATGCCGGAACTGGCCGCCACCGTGATGAGCGCGATCAAGAACGAGCATGATATTGCCCTCGGCAACGTCATTGGCTCGAACATTTTCAACCTGCTTGTGGTACTCGGCCTGCCGGGACTCATCAACCCGGCAACGATCGACACCGAGGTCCTGGCACGCGACTATCCCGTAATGATCGGGCTCACCGTGGCACTGTTCGTGATGGCCTACGGGATTCGTGGCCCGGGACGTATTAATCGCATTGAAGGTACGTTACTGGTGCTTGCCTTTTGCGCCTACCAGACCCTGTTATACTTCAACGAACTGGCATAACCACCAGGGAGCAGTAATGACCGGTAATTGGTTCAACCCGACAAGGAAAGACAATATGGCCACGGAATCCACGGAAGAACACAAAAACACTTCCCGTAATGCCTTTATTTTTCTGTGTTCTTCCGTGGATTCCGTGGCTATTAAATAGATAATCTCGTAACCGGCACCAGCATGAATGACCAGAAACTGCAGGAACTCGCCCTTGCCGTCATCAACACGGAAGCCGCCGCCATTAGCGGGCTGGCCAGTGAGATCAAACAACCCTCGTTTATCGCGGCCTGCCGGTTAATGCTGGAGTGCAAGGGCCGCGTGGTCGTCACCGGCATGGGCAAATCCGGACACATTGCCGGCAAGATTGCCGCCACCCTGGCGAGTACCGGCACGCCGGCCTTTTTTGTACACCCCGGTGAGGCCAGTCACGGGGATCTCGGCATGATCACCACGGCCGACGTGCTACTGGCACTGTCCAATTCCGGTGAGACCGGTGAAATAGTCACCATCCTGCCAATTATCAAACGACTCGACGTGCCCTTGATTGCCATGACCGGCAATCCACAGTCGACCCTGTCGCAGGCAGCCACAGCCAATATCAATGTCAGCGTCGAGAAGGAGGCCTGCCCACTGGGTCTGGCCCCGACAGCCAGCACCACTGCGGCACTGGCAATGGGTGACACACTCGCAGTCGCCCTGCTGGAGTCACGCGGTTTCACCGAAGAAGATTTCGCGCGCTCACATCCCGGCGGCGCACTGGGCCGGCGGCTGTTGTTGCTGATTGACGACTTGATGCACACCGGTGACACCATACCCAGGGTCGGTATCGATACGCCTCTAACAGATGCCTTGATGGAAATGACCCGCAAGGGGCTCGGCATGACCGCTGTCGTTGACGATCAGGACAAACTCGTCGGTGTTTTCACTGACGGTGATTTACGGCGTACAATTGATCACAAGATTGATTTGCACGACGCCCTTGTCAAAGATGTTATGACAGCCAACTGCAAAACCGTGCATCCCGGCATGCTGGCGGCAGAAGCCCTGCAAATCATGGACAGTACAAAAATCAATGCCCTGCCCGTCGTCAATGACGACAATGAACTGGTCGGCGCGCTCAACATGCACGATCTGTTGCGTGCCGGAGTGGTATAATTATGAAAGATATACTCGAAAAAGCGGCACGTATTCGCCTGTTAATCTTTGATGTTGATGGCGTACTGACTGATGGCAGCCTGTTCATCGGCGATGACGGCCAGGAGTACAAGGCCTTCAACTCGCGGGACGGACACGGTATAAAAATGCTGATCAAACACGGCGTCACCGTCGCCATCATCACCGGCAGAACCTCAAGGGTCGTTGAACACCGCATGGCTAACCTGGGCGTCGAACATGTCTACCAGGGACAGCTTGACAAGCTGCCGGCCTACGAGAAACTGGCCAGTGAACTGGGCATCAGTGCGGCAGAGACTGCCTACGTGGGTGATGATGTTGTTGACCTGCCGGTCATGCGCGTGGTTGGGCTGGCGATTGCGGTGCAGGATGCCCACCCGCTGGTGCGTACACACAGCCACTGGCAGACAGCCAGCTGCGGCGGTCGCGGTGCCGCACGTGATGTCTGTGAAATGCTGCTTGAAGCACAGGGTATCCTGGAGCAGGAAATGAGCAGCTACCTGTGAATCGCAGACAAATCAGTCTGTACGGGTTACTGCTGTTGCTGCTGACGGGCAGCGGCTGGTTTCTGTTTCAGCAGGAAACCAGACTGCAGCGCGAAACCACCAGTGCCACCGGCCCTGATGCCTTCGTCAAAGACCTGGACCTGAAAGTGATGGGCGAACAGGGTCAGCTGGAATACCGCCTCAAGGCCCGGCATATGACACACTACCCGCACGACAAGTACTTTAAGCTCGAGAAACCCGACATCAAGATCCTGCAGTCCAATGGTGACACCTGGCTCATCAAATCCGAGCACGGCGAAGCCACCGAGGCCGCTGACCTCATCTGGTTGCTGGGTGCAGTTGACATCAAACGCCTGCCGACCGTGAACAGCAGTCCATTGCACATCGTGACCAGCGATCTGCAGGTTAAACCGGATGATGAAATCGCTGAAACGGATAATGAGGCAACCATAACATCAGATGAATTTCTGATTAATGCCGTGGGCATGAAAGCAGATTTCAACAACGACACACTGGAACTCAGGTCCAGGGTCCGAGGACACTACGATGACGCCAGCTGACCCTTGTCAAAAGAATCGTTTGCGCGGGATCCTGCTGCTGCTATCCCTGTTACCGCTAACCGCATGGGGACTGGATGCCGACCGTGACCAGCCCATCAACATCGAGGCAGACCAGGCCAGCCTGAATGATAAAACCGGCGTCAGTGTCTACGAAGGCAACGTTAAACTGCAACAGGGCACGCTTATCTTCACCGGCAACAAGATGACGGTACAGCTCACCGACAAGAAGCTTGACACGATTGTACTCATAGGAACACCGGCTACCTATGTGCAGCGCCCTGAAGGCAAGGACGTTGACCAGCATGCAGAGGCCGAACGCATTGAATACTACGCCATTGATGAGCGCGTCATCCTGCTCAGAAATGCCCGCATCTGGGAATCCGGTGATGAGGAATTTCGCAGCGACCGCATTATCTTCAACCTGAAGACCGATACCGTCGATGCCGGCGGTGGTGGCGACAGCGGCCGGGTACATATCACCCTGCAGCCCAGGGACAAGGACAAGAAGAAGGGCAGCAGCAAAAAGGACGAACCGGATAGCAACCCGCCTGATTCCGAGTCCCAATAGCCATGAGTGTTCTGAATGCCATTAATCTCGGCAAGCAATACCGGTCACGGCGGGTGGTCGATGATGTTTCACTGTCGGTCAGCAGTGGTCAGGTCGTCGGCTTGCTGGGGCCGAACGGTGCTGGCAAAACCACCTGCTTCTATATGATCGTCGGCCTGGTGCCCTGCGGTGAAGGCCGTATTGAACTGGACAATGTTGATCTCACCGAAGCGCCCATGCACAAGCGTGCGCAGTATGGCCTCGGCTACCTGCCCCAGGAAGCCTCGATTTTCAGAAAACTGTCCGTTGCAGACAATATTATGGCCGTCCTCGAAATTCGCAAGGATATCAACAAGGCAAACCGGAAGGAGTTACTGGAAGCACTGTTGCATGAATTACACATTGGCCACCTGGCTGAGCAATCGGGCGTCAGCCTCTCGGGCGGTGAACGGCGGCGCGTTGAAATTGCACGGGCCCTGGCAGCCGACCCGCGCTTTATCCTGCTGGACGAACCGTTTGCCGGCGTGGACCCGATTTCGGTGATCGATATCCAGAATATTATCAAACACCTCTGTGATCGCGATATCGGCGTTTTGATCACTGATCACAACGTACGCGAGATGCTGGGTATCTGTCATCATGCCTATATATTAAATGCCGGACAGGTGATCGCCGCCGGCACGCCGGATGAAGTGCTGAATGACCAGCATGTGCGAGATGTTTACCTTGGCAGCGAATTCCGTTTGTAAGCTCAGCGATGGAAAGGTATAACTATTGTATGGCATGGAAAATGCACTATACTTTTACACAGAGCGGTGTGTTTTCACACTTGTTCCATAAATAATCTATATGAAGCAATCACTTCATCTAAAAATCGGTCAACACCTGACCATGACGCCCCAGCTGCAGCAGGCGATTCGCCTGTTACAGCTTTCCACCCTCGAACTGCAGACCGAAGTACAGGATGTGCTCGATTCAAATCCCCTGCTCGAACAGGATGAAGGTGGCAGCCCGGAGATTCAGGTGCCCGACAGCGCTGTCAACGGTACAGACAAGGACACCCCGGTCACGGCGGTGGAAAACACCGAGACCATCCCGGATGAATTACCCACGGACAGCAACTGGGAAGATGTGTTTGATACCGGCGCGACATCCTATAGCGCAGCGGAGTCCGGTAGCAGCCGGGACACCATGGAAACCATCACTGTCAGCGACGGGGGACTGCATGACCAATTGTTCTGGCAACTCGAACTGGCACATTTTTCTGACACGGACCAGCATATTGCCCGACTCATTGTTGATGCTATCGATGCTGATGGCTACCTGACGACCCGTATTGAGGAGCTCCATCAACAGCTGAACGAAGAACAGGAAATCGAACTCGATGAGGTCAAGGCGGTGTTGCACCGTATCCAGCAGTTCGACCCTGTCGGTGTTGCTGCACAGGACATCAGGGAAAGCCTGCAACTGCAGCTGCAGCAGTTTGAAACGGGTGTCCCCTGGCTGAAAGAAGCCCGTATCCTTATCCGCGACCACTTTGGGCTGCTCAGTCACCGCGACTACGCCAAGCTTGGCCGCAAGATGAAACTGACTACCGATGATTTACAGCATGTCATCCACCTCATTCAGTCGCTAAACCCCCGTCCAGGCTCGGCATTCGACACGGCTGAGCCTGAATACATCATTCCGGATGTATACATCATAAAAAAGGATGACAAGTGGCAAGTTTCGCTGAATGTCGATTCACTCCCAAAACTGCGCATTAACGGCCACTACGCCAGCATGATCAAACGCGGTAGCAACAGCAAGGACAATAACTATTTAAGGGACAACCTGCAGGAGGCACGCTGGTTCCTGAAAAGCCTGCAAAGCCGGCATGACACATTACTGAAAGTGGCCAACTGCATCGTGGAACGTCAGCAGGGCTTTTTCGAACACGGCGATGAGGCCATGAAACCCATGGTTCTGCGCAGTATTGCGGACAGCATTGAAATGCATGAATCAACCATTTCCCGCGTCACCACCCGCAAGTACATGCATACACCGCGCGGTATCTATGAATTCAAGTACTTCTTTTCAAGTCATGTCAGCACGGAATCCGGTGGTGAATGCTCGGCCACCGCCATCAGGGCCATCATAAAAAAACTGGTTGCCGCTGAAAACCCGGCAAAACCGCTCAGCGACAACAAGATGGCCAGTGTTCTCGCCGAACAGGGCATCAACGTAGCAAGACGCACGATCGCCAAGTATCGTGAATCACTATCCATAGCACCATCCAATGAACGCAAGCGCCTCGCCTAAGGCGCCAACACAGGAGTATCACTATGAAAATCAACCTGACCGGACATCATGTCGATTTAACAGACCCACTGCGCGAGTATGTTAATAGTAAAATGGAACGCCTGGAGCGCCATTTTGATAATGTCACCGATACCCATGTGGTACTGAGCGTGGAAAAACTGCGCCACAAGGCTGAAGCAACCATGCATATCATCGGCGGCAATATATTCGCGGATGCGGAACAGGAAAACATGTACGCTGCTATTGACTCACTGGTCGACAAACTCGACCGCCAGGTCAAAAAACACAAGGAAAAAATGACCGACCACCACCGTAGCGAGGGATCTATTGCAAGAGATCTGTAAACACCCCGGTAGCTATATGCAGGGTTCTACAGGTCTTCTGGATTCACCATGAACATTACCGATTTACTCGATCCCGAGCGTGTTGTCTGCCGTGACAACGTTGGCAGTAAAAAACGATTACTTGAACAGCTCAGTGAACTGCTGGCCGGCAGCTCGCCAGGTCTGTTACAGAATGAAATCTTTGACGCCTTGCTCAACCGGGAAAAACTGGGCAGTACCGGCCTGGGCAAGGGCGTGGCCATTCCACATGGCAGAATGGCCACGCTGAAACATCCGGTCTGCGCCTTTATCAAACTGGATACACCGGTCGACTTTGATACCTCTGACGGTCAGCCGATTGACCTGATTTTCGCATTGCTGGTTCCGGAGGATTCTACCGAGGAACACCTGCAAGTGCTGTCGACCATCGCCGAGATATTCAGCAACACCGGTATCTGTAGCGCCCTGCGAGCATGTGAAGCAAGTAGCTGCCTGCTCGAACAGTTGTATCTGTGGGAGTCACATCGTATCCCGGCATGAGCACAACGCTTGAAATTCAGTCTTTGTACAAGGCCCTGCAGGAGAAACTGGGACTGGTCTGGCTAACGGGAGAACAGTATAAAAGCCAGCAGGTGCATTCCTCCCGGGGCGCCTCACAGGATGATGTATCACTGGTTGGCCATCTGAACCTGATCACACAGCACTGCGTTCAGGTACTGGGCCGCAAGGAACTGGAATACCTCGACTCACTGAAAAAGAACTCCCGCAAGGATGCCATTTCACAATTATTCTCGGGACAATCAACGTTGGTAGTTATCGCCAAGGGCATGCCTGCACCGGCCGATCTGCAGGCCGCTGCCGCAGCAAGCATGATACCGCTATTGTCGAGCACATTACCCAGCCAGGATGTCGTCGAGAACCTGCAGCACTACCTGGCCAATTATTTTGCCGACAAGATTACCCTGCACGGCGTGTTCATGGAGGTTCTCGGAACCGGTGTCCTGATTACCGGTGATTCCAGCATTGGCAAAAGTGAGCTGGCACTGGAACTGCTGACACGCGGCCACCGCCTGATTGCCGATGACGCTACCGAATTCTCCAGAACATCGCCGGAGACCCTGCTCGGCACCTGCCCGGAAATGTTACGGGACTTTCTCGAGGTCCGTGGACTCGGCATCCTCAACGTACGCGCCATGTTCGGCGCAAGTGCCATCAAGCAGCATCGCAACCTGCGCCTGATAGTGGTCCTGCAGGATATCGAAGAAGCAACCCAGATAGACCGCCTGCATGGCAGCCGGAAAATCCGCAGGATACAGGACATCAACATCCCGGAAATCACCCTGCCGGTAGGTCCTGGCAGAAACCTCGCAGTATTGCTGGAAGTCGCGGTACGCAACCACATCCTGAATGCCAAGGGCTATGACGCCAGCCAGGCATTCATTGCGCGCCAGAAGCATCGCCTTGAAAACGCCCGACAATGAATCTGATTATCATCAGCGGACTGTCCGGATCCGGCAAAAGTGTTGCCCTGCATGCACTGGAGGATATGGATTTTTATTGCATAGACAACCTGCCAATCAGCCTGCTGGATGCCTTTGCCACTGAAATAAACAGACAGCCACAACGCAATGGTAATAATGTGGCCGTTGGTATTGATGCCCGCAACCACCCGGACCAGCTCGTCAACTTTCCGGACATCATTAACGATCTGAAAAACAAGGGTATCCACTGCAAGATTATGTTCCTGCAGGCAGATGATGCCACTTTGCTGCAACGCTTCAGCGAGACGCGGCGTAAACATCCGTTATCCGGTGCAGGAACCCCGCTGGCAGATGCCATCGACACGGAACGCCAGCTGCTCACGCCGATTACGGCCAACGCCGACCTGTTCATCGATACCAGTAGCACCAATGTTCACCAGCTACGCGATCTGGTTATGGAGGTTCATAGCAAGTCCGATCCCGGCGGGTTTTCCCTGCTGCTGCGTTCCTTCGGTTTTAAACACGGCATACCAACAGATTCCGATTTCGTATTTGATGCCCGCTGCCTGCCCAACCCGTACTGGCAGCCCTCCCTGCGCAGCCAGACAGGAAGGGACAGTGGCGTCATTGATTACCTTGACCGGGAAGCCATTGCACAGCAGTACTACCAGCAACTGGAACAGTTCCTGAGTGACTGGATACCCCACTTCAAGGCGGATAACCGCAGTTACCTGAGCATTGCCATCGGTTGCACCGGCGGACAACATCGTTCAGTGTACCTGGTAGAAAAGCTGGCGCAGAACCTCGACGGGCAACTGGGCGAAATCGTTAAACGACACAGGGAACTTGAATAATGACGGGCCTGTTACTCATCACACACGGCAGACTGGGCAATGACATGCTGGATACGGTGAAGGAAATACTCTCTGACTGTCCATTGGCTGCAGCGTCCATCGCGGTCGATGCGAACAGCGATCCCGATCAATTATTCGAGACGGCGGACAGGCTCTGTGACAGACTCGATGACGGTAAGGGTGTGCTGATACTGACAGACCTCTATGGCAGTACACCCAGCAATATCGCGAATCGCCTGATCGACTCACACAATGCAAGTGTCATCTCCGGCGCCAACCTGCCCATGTTATTACGTATCCTTAACTACCCGGATATGAGCCTCAAGGCGCTATGTGACAAGGCCGCAAACGGTGCCCGTGACGGTATCGTTGTCACCACCCGGAAACAGGCTTCCTGACGTGCAGGAATGCCCCGTCACCATCGTTAACAAACTCGGCCTGCATGCCAGAGCGGCAGCAAAGTTCGTCACGACGGCATCGTCCTATTCTAGCGAAGTCAATATTTCGAGGGACGGGCAGCGCGTTAACGGCAAAAGTATTATGGGCGTAATGATGCTGGCGGCATCACGTGGCACTGAGCTGATTATCATGACGCAGGGCGCTGACGAAGTCGAAGCCGCAGAGAGTCTCGTCAACCTGGTCGAAGACCGCTTCGGCGAGCAGGAATAGCGGGGGCTGGATCGCCTGATCCCCGGATTAACATAGGAACATTCAGGGTATGAGCCTGGCACTTTCCGGAATCGGCGTCTCCCGCGGTGTTGCCATTGGCAAGGCACATATCATCCTGCGCGGTACAGTAGAAGTCCTTGAAAGCGCCATCCCGAAACACCTGATTGAGGATGAGGTTGCACGGTTTCTGAAGGCCGTCAACTGCGCCCGGCAACAACTTGAAGACATCCGGATACGCATCCCGGGAAATACTCGTGTAGATATTGCCGCTTTCATCGACACTCACCTGCTGATGCTCGATGATGCCACCCTGGTAACCACACCGGTCGACCTTATCCGTGAACGCGGCTGCAATGCCGAGTGGGCACTGAAACTGCAACGCGATGCCGTTGTTGACGTATTCGAACAAATGAACGACCCCTACCTTCGCACCCGCCGTGATGACGTTGACCACGTCATCAACCGCATCCAGCGAATTCTGATGGACGACTATGATCAGGAAGATGCACACAACGGCGGCGTACCCATGGATAACGCAATTGTGCTGGCCTATGACCTCACCCCTGCTGAAGCCGTGCTGCTGGAACACCAGGGTATCAGTGCCTTTGCGACTGAATGTGGCGGCCCCCTGTCCCATACAGCCATCCTCGCACGCAGCATGCAGATACCGGCACTGGTCGGCACACACAGTTTGCAGCGTTATATCCGTGATGGCGAGACCATCATCCTCGATGGATTACAGGGTGTGCTGATCGCCGGCGCTGACGAACAGACTCTTGACTACTACCGTGAACGCCAGGAACTGGAATACCAGCGGCAACTGGAACTGGCACGACTCACCGACACCCCCGCCATTACCCGGGATGGCATGCCCATTACGCTGATGGCGAACATCGAACTACCGGAAGATATCGATGCCGTCAGCCGTGAAAGCGCCAGCGGCGTCGGTTTGTACCGTACCGAATTCCTGTTCATGAACCGCAGCAAACCGCCGGATGAAGATGAACAGTACGATGTCTATGTCAGTGTCATCGAGGCACTGAAAGGAAAACCCCTCACTATCCGTACCCTCGATATGGGTGCCGAAAAACAGCTCGACGGCGGCCGCTGCAGCAACCCGGCACTGGGTTTGCGTGCCATTCGCCTCTGTCTGAAGAACCACTCGTTGTTCAAACCCCAGATACGCGCCATCCTCAGGGCTTCAGCTCAGGGTCCGGTACGTCTCATGATTCCGATGCTGTCCAACACCCGGGAACTGCACCAGGTGCTCAGCCTGATTAACGATACCAAGAATGCCTTACAACGCGAGTCACTCGCCTTTTCGCCGGACATCAAGATCGGCGGCATGATTGAAGTCCCGGCAGCCGCCCTGTCCGCAGCCGAGTTTGCCAACCACATGGATTTCCTGTCAATCGGAACCAACGACCTGATTCAGTACACACTCGCGATAGACCGTGTCGATGACGAGGTGAACTACCTGTACGACCCGCTACATCCAGCGATTCTGCGGCTCATCAAGATGACCATTGATGCCGGTGCTGCTGCAGGCATCCCCGTATCCATGTGCGGTGAAATGGCCGGAGACCCGCGTTATACGCGCCTGTTACTGGGCATGGGACTGAGCGAGTTCAGCATGCATCACACGTCCTTGCAGGAAGTCAAACGCGTCATCAATTCCAGCACCATCACAGCACTCATCCCGCTGGTACAGGAGCTGCTGGATAACACCAGGGCAGGTCAAATTCCGAGCCGGGTAGATTCACTCAACCAAAACAGCCGCTGAGTACATTAATGTTCTGCAGGAGCGGATCGTGTCCGTGATTTCACGGTTTAGTGGTTGACCTATTCGCGCTTGCGAAGCGCTCCTGCGCCAATTGATACAGCTTCAGGAGCCCGCGATTGTCATCTCCTCGATCAACACCGAGCCGGTACGGGTGTTGCCACGCAAATCGACATCATTGCCAACCTCGACAATATTCATGAACATATCCTTCAGGTTACCGGCCACCGTAATTTCGTCAACCGGGTACTGTATTTCACCACCTTCAACCCAGTATCCGGCGGCACCGCGAGAATAGTCGCCGGTGATATTATTGACCCCGAAACCGATCAACTCGGTCACCAGCAGTCCGGTATCCATGCTGCGCAGGATCTGATTCAGGTCCTTGTCGCCCGGATCAATGCTCAGGTTGCGTACGCCACCGGCATTGCCCGTGGTCGTCAAACCCAGCTTGCGTGCCGAATAACTGTTCAGCACATAAGACTGGAGGATACCGTCCTTAATGAAGTCCCGCGCCTGTGTAGCGACACCCTCGCTGTCGTAGGGCGCACTACCGAGGCCTTTCTTCAACAGCGGCTGCTCATGAATATGCAGATGCTCAGGAAACACCTGCTTACCCAGGTAGTCCAGCAAGAAAGTAGATTTGCGATACAGGCTGCTGCCACTGACTGCACTGATAAAGTGACCAAACAGGCTGCTGGCAATATCGGCCGCAAACACGACCGGCGCCTGGCGCGTTGACAAGCGCTGCGTGCCGAGACGCCTGATGGTACGTTCACCGGCAATACGCCCGGTCTCCGCAGCCGTGGCCAGGTCTGCAGGATCGCGGGCAGAAAATGACCAGTAATCACGCTGCATCTCGTCACCCTGCTTGCCGATGACCGCACAACTGATGCTGTGATAACTGCTGCGATAACCGGCGAGAAAACCGTGCGTATTGGCCTTGACGCGCATTCCGACATGGCTGGAGACGGTCCCGCCTTCGGAATTCTCGATACGCGCATCGACCTGGCGTGCCGCATCCTCACAGTCAGTCGCCAGCGCGATTGCCTGCTCGGCATCCAGATTCCAGGGATGGTACAGGTCCAGATCCGGTATCACCGTCGCCATGTGCTCGGCATCCGCCAGTCCGGCACATTCATCACGACTGGTATAACGCGCTATATCACAGGCCGCCTGGACGGTCGCTGACAAGCCTTCCTGTGAAAAATCAGCCGTACTGGCAGAGCCCTTGCGATGGTCAAAATACACCGTCAGCCCGAGTGAACGGTCACGGTTGAATTCCAGTGTTTCAGTCTCACCAAGACGCACCGTCACTGACAAGCCGGCATCAATACTGACACCGGCCGCGGCACTGTCGGCACCGGCCTTTTGTGCCTGCGTTATAAGGTGCTGCACCATGTCTTCAAGCTGTGATTGCTCAGGGAACGGCATTTCCTGTTCGGTTAGTTTTGTATTTGTCATGTGCAATCCTGTCGTCGGGAGCAACGATTCTACCGGTCTCACGGGTAGCGGACAAATCAACAGGAAACGACTATGCTGTCGATACTTACAGAGGGAGCACACGGCACGGCAGGTCATGCACGAAATGAATCACGACGATCAGGACGAAACCAGCAAGTCGCAGCGCAAACGTGACGTACAGGAGTTGAAAAGGCTCGGCGTGGAACTGCTCGACTTCAGTGACGATGCATTGCGCCAGCTGCTATTGCCGGAGGTGTTGCTGGATGCCCTGCGAACGGCAAAGCGGATCCATTCCAACGGGGCCCGCAAGCGCCAGATGCAGTACATCGGTAAGCTGATGCAGGACATAGATGCAACACCGGTCAGGCAGGCAATTGAGGACAGGAACAGGCAGCATGCCACACATACCCGGGAGTTCCACCTGCTCGAAACACTGCGCGAGCAGCTGATCACAGAAGGTGATAGCGTCCTGCCCGCGGCACTGGCACAGTTCCCGCACGCGGACCGCCAGCACTTGCGCAAGCTGGTCAGGCAAGCCCGCAAGGAACAGGAAACCCGGCAACCCCCGCGTGCCTCCAGGCTGCTGTTTCGTTACCTGCGCGAATTACAGGAAGAGCCGGATCATTTCTAGTGTACTAACAGTCCGGTCTTGATAGTCAATGGTACTTCCCTGCTACGAGTCAATTCAACACCGCTGTTGACCTTGCCTGCATCATGATCAAAGCCTTGCTAGCACTGTTCGTTGCGTCACTGCTGGCCATACTGGGGCTTGTGGCGATAGCGGGTTTCGAATCATCCCCTCTGGTCGAACCTGCAAGACACCTGTCCCACCAGGACATCGAACGGATCAAACGACTGCTCAGGCGGCATGATCCGAGGCATGTGAAAAAGCAGGAAGTTCGCACACTGTCACTGACAGAACGTGATCTCAATTTACTGCTTGAGTATGCGACCCCCGACACCCTGAACACCAGCAGTCAGGTAGAGCTGCGGCCCGGCGGCATGAAGGTCCGGTTGACCGTGAAACTCCCTGACAATCCACTGGGCGACTACATGAACATTAGCGCCGACCTGGCCAGTGCTGATGGCAGGACCCATGTCGAGCAACTCATGCTTGGTGGGCTCGCCCTGCCTGGCTGGTTGCTTGAACCGTTATTACTGCAGGGACATCGGATCATGCTGGCACGCTTCGATGAATACCGCATTGCAGCCGAGGCTATCAGCAGTTACCGTTTCCAGGATGATCGCCTGATTGTTGTGTACCAACTGAATCCGGAACTGGTCGAGCATCTGCAACAGAGTGGCAAAGGGTTTTTATTCCCGGAAGCGGATAGCCACCGGATGCTCGCCTATTACGAGGAACTGGACCGCATCACAGACCAGTATGCATCACGCCGTGTCTCCCTTGACAAGGTGTTACCACCCCTGTTTAAGCTGGCAGCAGCACGTACGGCCGAAAGCGGCGAACCGCAAGCAGAAAACCGTGCCCTGCTCATGGCCCTGACCATGCACGTCCTTGGCATGAACATCAGCCGGTTTATTGATATACCCCGCGCGCCGCACAAGCAACTGCTGCATCTGAGCGTACTGGGTCGTCATGACCTGGTGCAACACTATCTGCTCTCTGCAGCATTGACGGTTTCCGCCGGTAGCGGCCTTGCCGGTGCGGTCGGTGTATTCAAGGAACTAGACGACTCACGCGGGGGTAGCGGCTTCAGCTTTGCAGACCTGCTGGCCGACCGCGCCGGCATTCGCCTGGCCGCAATGGCAACGGGCACGGATCAGCAGGCCAGACTGCTGCAACAACGTATGGGCGGTCCCTTGTCGGAAACAGACTTCATGCCTGACATCAATGACCTCCCGGAGGGGATCATGGAACTGGAATTCAAACACCGCTACCGGGACCTTGACAGCAAAAGCTACAGAATTGTCGAAGACGAAATCGAACAGCGCCTGTCCCACTGCAAGGTGTACAGCCACTAGGCGTCAATATTTCGACATATACAAGAATTTTCATTCAAACTGTACTAGTCTTGAGGTAACCAACAATATTAATAAGAACCTCAGAGGCAATTTTGGAACACAGAAATAAAGACCGCCGTTTATATAAAAAAATACCCGACTTCCCCTTTCTGACCAAAGAGGGGGTGGCGCTCAAGGAAAGACGCCGGTACGTTGATCGACGGACCAGGAATATGCAAACGGTATGGTTTAAGGCTTAACTTACCATTGCTACAAACAATCAGGACCATACCTAACCTGATTTGCGACAATAAGACTTAATCCTTTTGTTTTTATTAACAATATATACACCATCTCGCTATATGTTACTGATCGCAGCAACGACCACGTCTCTGTTGGCCTTGATAAATCACTTTATCCACAAAAATTGTGGATAACTCTGTGTATAACTTGTTGTAAAGCGTGCCAAAACCATATTTTTCCTATGTTTGGGTTAAATTGATCAAATTTTATCCACCTCGATATATCTATATATTTCAGAAAATTAAGGCCCTTACGAAGATTATCATTTACTGTGCACGCCGGATTGACAACACAGAAAAAGCACCCATTCAGACTGTGTATAAGACACTTTGACATGCGGGAAACTACTAACAAGAACATCATTCAGACTCGGCTGACCTGAGTCACTGGATTCGCCCACCAGGCAATATCGATAGCGGTATGCCCCTATTACTGAGGTGAACGTGTCGCGATTGCGTACGAACTACTGCCAAGAAGGCCCTACTTTTTGAAGCACAATAAATAGAGATAGCCTGAAGCTGCCTGAGCATCAAAAGATCACTCATAGTTTTTTTATTTTTATAGTCTGATACTTACATTCTTTTTATAATTCATAACATTAACTTAGCCAATCAATGCACGGCAGTGCTTTCGCAGGTAGAGCAGATCATTCAAGAGGGTTGATGCAGTGCCGCGGCATACTCTGCAACGATCTCACCCGCCGGTTTGACCGCGCTAATCCCTTCGACACTCTTGCCGGCCTGGAAGATATCCCGGTAGTGCAGTCCCTGCAGGGATGCGCGCTTCAGTTTCCAGATCGACTGCAGCGAATACAACGTGCGCATCCAGTGCTTGGTCTTGCGCCCACTCAACATCCACCGCGCCAGCGGGCCGGCACGTGTACCCATGTTTTTAATATAGGGCGTATTGATAATCGCAACCGGTACACCGGATATTTTTTCGGACAGGACAATGTCCTTTGCAGCGGCTTCAATAATTGCCTGCTTGTAGTCCTCATGCGCATGACACTCGGTGCTTGCAATAAACCGCGTACCCAGTTGTGCACCGTCGTAGCCCATCGCAATGGCCTCTGCAAACCCGGCCGGCGTACCGATCCCCCCGGCACATACCAGCGGCTTGCCCAGCGGCCCGATCTCCTCCAGCAGCTGCGCGGGTGTCAATGAGCCAGCATGTCCACCGGCACGGTTATTGACACAGATAAAACCATCAACACCGCCGTCCAGAGCCTTCTCCGCCCAGTGCCGGGTGGTGACATCGTGATATACCGTGACCCCGGCTGCCCTGGCCCTGTCGACGACCCAACGAGGATTACCGAGCGCTGTCACCAGGAAAGGCACCTGCTCTTCCAGGGCAATATCGAGCCAATGATGCACCCGCTGCAGGTACTTTTTTGAACTTTGCTCGATAATGAGATTCACGCCGATTGGTTTGCTGGTCAATCGACGGATATATTGCAGGCCTTCACGGAATTCATGGCCATGCACATAACTCAGACTCAACGGCTGCACAATACCAATGCCGCCTGCTGCAGAGACAGCGGCCACCAGTTCCGGATTTGAACAGGGATACATAGCTCCGCAGATCAGCGGCACTTCAATACCGAGCGTCTTGCAGAGTGCGGAAGGCCCAGGCACTAGTGCTCTTTCTCCGGACCGATCAACCAGTGCGCCGTCACGCTGCTGACCACATCACCAGCTGTATCACGTATTTCACAACGGACATCAAGTTCGCGATCCTGATTGCTTGACGGAATATCACAGCGACACTCGGCCGTCAGCAGACCACGCGCCTTTTTCAGGTACTCAATGTCAAAACGCGTCAGGATAGCGCGCGTCTTTTCCGGCAGACCGTTCATCAGGGCCAGACCGGTGGCCATCTCACCGAGGTTGGCCAATGCCATGGCATGCACTGAACGCAAATGGTTGCGCAGCTTGCGCCGCTCTTTAAGCAAGACGACGCAATGCCCCGGTTCAAGCACTGCAATCGTGGCACCCAGAGTGCCGGTGTAAGGAACGAATTGACCAAGCAGGCGACTGAACAAGCGCTTGCCGGCCGGCAGTGCGACCAGCCTGCGCCAGTGTTTGCGTAAAGCGGGGCCAATGGACTGGGCCATGCAAGGTCCTATTCCTTGAGCAGTGACACGTACTGTGTTTCAGTGTTACCGGTGTAGATCTGGCGAGGTCGCGCAATACGCGGGCTTGATGAAGCATTCTGTTCTGCCCAGTGTGCAATCCAGCCGGGCAAGCGGCCGATGGCAAAAATGACCGTGAACATGTTAACGGGTATGCCGATGGTCCGCAGGATGATGCCACTGTAGAAATCCACATTCGGATACAGCTTGCGCTCGATAAAGTAACTGTCACTGAGGGCAATCTCCTCGAGCTTGCGCGCGATATCAAGCAGCGGGTCCGGCCTGTTCAGTTTCTGGAACAGACGTTCAGCCATGCGCTGCAGCACCGTGGCACGCGGATCGAAGTTCTTGTAGATGCGGTGGCCGAAGCCCATCAGCCGTTCATCGCTGTCCTTGTCCTTTGCCCGATGGACATATTCCTCGGGTGTCATTTTCCCCCGGTGAATATGCTTTAGCATTTCCAGCACCTGCACATTAGCGCCACCATGCAGTGCCCCCCACAGGGCACTGACACCGGACGCACAGGAGGTAAACAGATTCGCCTGGCTGGAACCGACCATACGTACCGTCGAGGTACTGCAATTCTGCTCATGGTCGGCATGCAAAATCAGCAGCAGGTTAAAGGCATCCTGTGTGACCTCATCACAGATATATTCCTCATAGGGCTGGGAAAACATCATGTGCAGGAAATTCGTGACATAACGCAGCTTCGGATCCGGGTACATCACCGGCTTGCCACGGGAGCGACGATAGGCATAGGCGGCAATGGTTCGGATCTTGCTGATCAGACGGGCCGCGACCGCCTCCAGCTGGTTAGGATCGTCCACTTTCCGGAACTCCGGGTGGAAACACGACAGGGCATTGATCATGGCCGACAGGATAGCCATGGGTGGTGCCGAGCGCGGGAAGCCCTGAAAATTTTGCTTCATGGCCTCATCAATATTTGCCGTTCTCGTGAGTGCCCCACTAAACCGGGTATACTCTTCCTGGTTCGGCAGTTTCCCGAAAATCAGCAGCCAGGCGACTTCCACGAAGTTGGGATTTTTTTCAAACTGTTCGATCGGTATGCCGCGATAGCGCAGTATGCCCTGCTCACCGTCTATATAGGTAATGGCACTCTCACAGCTGCCGGTATTGCCATAGCCGGGATCAAGTGTGATCAGGCCCGTTTCGGCACGTAGCCGGCTGATGTCGATGGCGCGCTCACCTTCAGTTCCCTGAACCAAAGGCAGTTGGTAGGTCTTGCCGTCGATCTGCAGTGTGACTGTTTCCGTCATACCCCACTCCTGTTGCCTGCTGGACACCCTGAATACCGGGCTATAACTGCATAATACGCCAGCCGTATATGAACCAAGAGGGCATTATATCTCAGAATCGGGAATAAGACTTACTGTCGACTCGGCAGTCTGCAGGTCGATATTGAACAGCACTTCACAATACTCGGTGTACTCGTTATCGGGGGCCGCATCATCCGTGCAGGCACAACCGGGCAGAATCCCGGTATAGAAGATCCCGGCTTTTACATGGATTCCCCCCTGCTTGCCAGCAACACTGATGACGATCACCCTGAGATTCTCATCACTGGCATAGCTGCCTTGTGAGAGTCCCTGTTGCAGGGGCAGTTCCTCTACCCCCAGTTGCTCAACCTCGCGCTTGAAGGCATCCTCAAAATCCGAGGTCTGCCAGGCTGCCAATGTTTTATCGAGCCGAATCATAAAGGCGTCAGGAACCAAGTCGCGCCAACCGTTCGCGCACGTCTGCTTCACTGAGAGTATCAACTTCAAGCACCTTGCGCGCCGCTGTGGTGCCGGAAACAATCTTCACCGCCTGGCGCGGTACGTCAAGACTCACGGCCATGACTTTTGTTACCGCCGCATTTGCTTTGCCACCTTCAGCCGGTGCACGCACCCGGACCTTTAAGCTGTCTCCAAGCCAACCCGTAACCTCGTCTCTGGATGATCCGGGTACCACTTTCAAGTGTATTCGCATGGCTACCAGGACAATATCGGGAATGCATAAACTCAATCTGATCGGGTCAATGGCGACATTATGTCACATCCAAACCCCCTGCAGGAGCAAATCCGTTTCAGTATGATTTACCGTCTCGACGGGTGAATAACCGTCCTCAAAGGAATAACAGACAATGACTACTTCAATCAGCAATGCCGTGCAACGGTTGAACAGCCAGTTGCCACTCAAAGCCAGGCAGCTTGCACTGCCGCCCGAACTGGCAAGCGTGCACCGTGCAACCCTGACCTCGCTGGCCGAACAGGGACGGCCGCCAGGCCGGGAAGAATTGAATGAATTACTTGCTGGCGGTGATGTCGATGCCGCCCTCACCCGGCTGGCAAGTGATGACCTGGTTGTGATGAACTCGGCAGGCAACGGCATCGCGGGTGCCTACCCGATGACAACGGAAACCACACCCCATCATCTCAGGGTCAACAAACAGCCTGTCAATGCCATGTGCGCACTGGACGCATTGTCCGTCGGACCCATGTTCGATGCAGAAGTTGAAATCAGCTCACACTGCCACGTGACGGGTACGGCGATCACCCTTCATATGCAGGGTGAGACCCTGCGGGAAGTCAGCCCCTCACCGGAGGTGCGTGTCGGCGTACGCTGGCAGAACCCGTCTGCCTGCGCTGCCCACAGCATGTGCCTGGAGATGGTATTTCTGCAGGATCAGCCAACCGCTCTTGAATGGCAGGCAGAGGATACCGAAAATACCAGCCTGTTCAACCTGCAGGACGCCATTGCGTTCGGCGCCGGGTTCTTCACCCCGTTGCTGCAGGTCTGAAGATCGCCCTGCATCATCCCGTCGCCATTATTGATACATAGCCACCGATCCAATGTTATCTGAACCGTGAGTGTGCCAGGTAGTTACTGCCTATACACGCAGGAGATCCTATCGATAAAAAAGCACCGAACCCGCAAAAGTGAGGGGTTCGGTGCATCGTTACAGAGTTGGACTGGTACTCAATCGTCCTGGCAATATCCGTCTGCTGTAGGCAGCATGTTGTAGCACACCTGTTTAGGTTCACTCAGCTCACCAAGATTGTCCAGTGCATAGCCCACAATGGTCTGCAGGTCTTCCAGCACCAGCGGTGGCAGTGCAGCGAACTCGTCCAGTTCTTCTTCGGACATCTGGTTAAATGCGTCCTTGAACAGGGCGTTGAACATGAAATGCGGATCCAGATAGCTGATCAGCAGTTTGCTGCCATCCTCGATTGCCGCTACCGAGACTTCGCAGGGTAACGCCGTCGCATGGTGCATGCCGGTGCTCATGGCCTTGATAGCGTTTGTCGGTGAACACATCTCGACCACCTGGTTACCGGGAATCGGCAGTGGCCCGGGGCGTGCAGAGCGCCAGTCGGTCTCGTTTAACTTTTCATCCAGCGCCAGGTCGTGACTGCCATCGGTTGACGCCGTGTCAATAATCGTTTCTGCAATGTGTTTAACGTATGTGCTATCTATCGGGGTAGTGGTATCCAGCTTAGTGTAGGTGAAATGTACGAACGGCGAGTCAAAAGGCGTATTGGCAACTTCTTCCACCACCTCGTCCAGCCACTGGTACTTGGGTCCCAGGGGCTTGTGTTTCTCCGTGAACGTGATTTCATCACCATCAAGCGCGGCATAAATGATAGTCATAATCTCGTCATTAACCTTGACAGGTAATTCCTGTATCTCCTGTGCAAATTCCGGGTCCTGCATCTGCTCACCAAATAATACGTCGGTAAAGAACAGAGTGAAAATGGCCACCGGATTCAAGGTATCGATCTGGATCTTTGTGCCGTCAAAATAAACGGCTGTCTCACAGGGCAGCGCCGGGGCATGGATGGTACCGTTCACAATTTTGGTATCATCCCGACCATCAACAACCGGGAGAATACCCAGTGCTTTCTGGGCAAAGACCTTGTTGCACATCTCTATGATGTTGACCTTCTTGCGGTTAGTTGTGGACATTGGCAGGTCCGGATTAATGACGAATGGCGTCGGGATATGCAGGATGGCCTCTGCAATGGCGTCGTCAGTCGGTTCGCCCTCGAGTCCACCCAGCACCCAGTTAGAGTCCGTCCCCAAGACTTCCTCGGTATCGGTCCTGGCAACATAGGTTGCGATGACAGTGGCTAGATCCTTCGCAAGCTTGTCGCTCTCCTCGTGGTTGATGCCGCCCGGCCCCATGACCGCGTTTATGGTTGCCACATTGGTAAATGGCGTTAATTTAATTTTCGGAAACTGCTTCTTGTCGGCATAGGTGTTACCGCCAAGAATAGCGACAATCATAAAAAGCAATGCTGTCAGAATGGTTTTTCTACAAAGTAGTTGGTGCATACCTGCTTCCTCCATAAGGCTTGACGTTAAAATACTGCAAGCCGTAAGTTTATTTAATGTACAGTCTTCCTCAGTTGTGGATGACCTCGTATACAATATTGAATCCAGGAAAACGACTGTTTCCGCTTGCCTGATTGAGGAAGATAGACAGGCTGATTAGCCCTTTCAAAGGGTTTGTTCGTCAGAATTCGTACATCTTGAAACCCCATATATAACTTATATTACAACAGGATAGGTGCGTACAAAGTGGCATTTTGACGAAAAGCAACGCGGCGTCCGTCGGCAGGACACCGGAGTTTTAATCAAATGAATTCTTGTCGCTGGGTCAGACCAGCCCTGGCGGGAAAAACGGGGTCCCTTGACTATTTTTTAGCTGTCTTCAGGCCTGATATCAGACCACGGAAGTCATCCAGGGCCTGCTGCAACTGCCTGCGACCCAGCGTGGTTCTTCGGTTCATCTGCCGCAATACAAACTCGGCCGTATCGATTACCCGCTGATTGCGGGGGTTTTTGGGGCAGCTGTCAGTATGGAGATATTTATCCAGGGTGCGGGTTGTTGGCGTGGACTTGTCGATGTAGACCGGCCAGATCTTGCTCTCCTCGGCCAGATCCAGCTTGGTTTTATTCAGGTCATGCTCCCAGCAAGCCAGCGCGGATTGCATGACCTGAACAACCTGCTCCCTTAACAGGCGCTTGTCATCATCTGTTTTCAGCCCGGGCAAGGCCGGGCGTTCGAGATCACCGACCCCGGATATCATCCCCGGGTTGTTTTTGGCAATCTCGAGTATGCTGTTGAGAGACTGCTCGACCGCATGCATGCGCTGCTCGTTTTGCTCGATGCTATTAACAAGATAGTTGGTCAATCCGTCATCTGTCTCATCCGACACCGGATTCAGGACTATCGTATAACCAAAACCACCCATCACATCCAGTGGATTGATCACAGCGTCACTTTGAAATGCATGGCCATCCTTGCGAATACAGCCGAGTTGAATGTGCAGTGCATTACCCTGCACGGCAGCATTTAGCCGGACAGCATCCTTCATTAACTGCACGATATCTTCGCTGAAGAGATCGCCCAGATCCAGATCGCTGATTTCATCATCCTGATATCCAAACAGTGCCGTGGCGCCCTTGTTGAAGTAAACGGCCTCACCATCATGCCCGAAACACAGGATTGCGCTGTTATCCAGATCCAGCAACCGTTCCAGGTCATTCGTGCGGATCTTTACCTGATTGGCCATCGACTCAAAGCTCTTTGCCAGAGTGGAAAACTCAT
>Ga0316187_10000344_pt1 | contig 35242 bp, 27 predicted proteins | sample CroRivburrow1_MG_FD_204927 | JGI IMG/M metagenome (GOLD analysis project Ga0316187, IMG submission 204927) | Coastal sediment microbial communities from Maine, United States - Cross River worm burrow 1 | ecosystem: Environmental > Aquatic > Marine > Coastal > Sediment | place: USA: Maine... | reverse complement strand
GGACTCTGGAGGCAGAGGACAGCAGCGGCAATGCCGCTAGTGCAGTGGATAGCCTTGGCAATACTACTAACGTGGTGTGCGGCATTGAAATTGCGAACCCTGGTAAAAAAGGCAATCAATGATACAGACGCGCAAAGAGCCAAGGGGACAGAGCTTAAAAGACAAATTCTGCACTTTGAGTCTGCTTGTCCTGCTAAGGGTCTTTTTTGGGCTCCGTAAAATTATTAGCGATGTCGCTTTGATGCAAACTAGCAGCAATAAGCGAATATGATTTTAGCAAGCTAATTTTCATAGGTCGCTGATACTACAGCGTCACGAGTACTGCGGCTCTGACTTAATTGAGAAAATACTACATAAATGCAAAACCATAGAACAGATCATGCTAAAGCAGCGCTTAATATGACACCTTCTCTATTCATCTGCCTGTTGATTATATTATCTCCTGCAGCCTGGGCCACTTCACAAGGCACCCCAGCAATAAGCCAGGGTCGGAGTGCAGAACAGCTGATGCTCGATAGGCAACTTCTGGATCAAAGCCTATGGGAGCCTGAAGTTGGGGCCCAGCGCCACGAGGCCATTTTTACCAGGCTTTGGGATGAACTCTTGAAGACACAAGACAAATTCAAGGTGCTGGCAGGTTTTCCGTTTACCACCTTGAATATTGGAACAGTAGAAAGCAGCGAAGAACTGGATCTTCAAATAAGACGAACTAAATTCAGTAGCGGCACACTCGCCTTCTCTCCAGAAAAATGGTACGAATTATTAAGGAAGTATCGATCTGCAGGCTACCATATTGAGCATACCGAATGGCACCATAGCCGTTTTACCCCAGCCATTGATGATCAAGCTGCAAAATCCCAAGTATCTATGACTATTCATGCCTTCCATCAGGAAAGCTCGCACCGAGTGATTATCCGGGCTCATTTGGCTGTCGACTGGTCGAGCACCAATGACAAAGAAGGCATGCCAGCCCCGAAAATAATCACCGTAAATGACATGGAGATACTGGAGCGCCATGCTCCGCCGGCATTTAAAGAGGTGTTCAAAATTAACGGTACAAGCAAAAACCCCCTTGTGCTGCCACTGCATGTGTATGACCTGAATGGTGATGGGCTGTCAGAAATAATCGTCGGTGGCCAAAACATGCTTATCCGGAACAAAGGTAAAGGCATTTTTGAAGCAGAAACCTTTCTGCCCGGTAACCCCGCTATCTACGATGCTGCTGTGCTGGCCGACTTTACAGGTGATGGAGCGGTCGATTACGTCGCTGTGGGCCAAAAAGGATATCCACTGCTATTTGAAGGAGACAGTGAGGGAAAATTCACCCAGGCTGGTAGGCGTGCTGCAGATGCCCACTTCAAGCAGCCGAAGAGTTTTACTGCTGGAGATATTGATGGTGATGGGGATCTTGATCTCTTCATTGCCAACTACAAGTATGCTTATCGCCAGGGTCAGTGGCCTACTCCCTATTTTGATGCCAATGATGGCTTTCCCGCCTACTTGCTACGTAATGATGGCAAAGGAAACTTCACGGATATCACGAAGCAGTCAGGCCTGGCCCCCAAACGCTTTCGACGAACCTACAGCAGCTCCCTTGTGGATTTGGACGACGACCTTGATATGGATCTAGTCGTTGTTAGCGACTATGCAGGCATGGACATGTACCTAAATGATGGAAAAGGGCATTTTACCGATATCAGTGACGACTTCGGAGGAAACCGCCACTTTTTCGGCATGGGGCATACCTTCGCTGATTATAATATGGATGGAAAACTAGACCTCTATGTTATAGGGATGAGTTCAACCACGGCAAGACGCCTCGAAAAAATGGGGCTCAGGCGCGACGACAAGCCTAAATTCAATCAGATGCGCCAAAATATGGGCTACGGAAACAGGATGTTCTTGCGCAATGGTGATCGATTCTCGGAGGCTCCCTTCAATGACCTAGTTGCTCGTACTGGCTGGTCGTGGGGAGCCAGCTCGTTCGATTTCGATAATGATGGCGACAAAGACATCTTCGTGGCCAACGGGCACTACAGTGGCAAAAGTACCCAGGACTATTGCACCACCTTCTGGCGACACGACATCTATACCGAAGGTTCAAAGCCGGATTTTGAGCAGGACAAATTATTTCAATCGGTCTCCAGTGCACTGCGCCATGCCGATATCTCCTGGAATGGCTATGAACACAAAGTTCTTTTCATGAACAATGGAGGAACGGACTTCATTAATATCGCCTATCTTATGGGAGCCGCATTTGAATACGATGGCCGCGCCGTGGTTACAGATGACCTGGATGGGGATGGTCGGGTTGACCTACTGACAGTGGAATTCAAGACTCAAGGTCTGGATAAGAACAGCTACACGGTACATGTTTACAGCAATCAACTGGAACAAGCAGGACATTGGATCGGAGTTCATCTCCAGGCTGGCCCAGGCTTTTCTCCTATAGGAGCAACGATCAAACTAACCAGTGAAAAAGGCATTCAAATGACTCGCCTGGTTACGGGGGATTCATTCTCATCCCAGCATCCTGCTAGCGCTCATTTCGGGCTGGGGCAATCCAAAAAAATTGCGGCCATGGAGATACAATGGCCAAATGGTGTGGTTCAGCGCATTGAAAACCCAAAAATAGATCAATATCTAGAAGTTAAATCGCCAACCGACCATTGAAATTAACTATGCGTATTGCTACTGTTTGTTCATTCCCAGGTATATTTTTTAAATGCTTTAGCTGGAATTCACCATCAGTGGCGTTACAGGAGGTAATCCAATGAGAAAATACAGTAACCGATTGATTATATATGCAATCCTTACTTTAACGCTCACAACTGGCTCAGCTATAGCTGAAAATGAGCTTGCCACCCTCACACCTAGTGCAAATGGCATCAGTGTGGCCTCTTCATCGAGTTATGCACTAGATGTTACTGTTGCTGGTCCAGGCAGTTTTTTGATCCAACGGAGACTACCGGCAGGTGAAAGTGCCTACCTTCAGAAAGAAGGTGGACTACCTGATGGGCAATACCGCTATGAGATTCGCATAATACCTAGTACACCACAATCCTCAACCACTGGAACAGACTCGGAGGAGGCATCAGATGGCAGACTCGTTTCTGCAAAGCCACCATCAGTGACTGGTCCAACCATCCAGGCAGGCGGATTTAGATTGACAGGCGGAGCTCAGTTAGCACCCGCAGTGGAAGCAGAAGAGTAATAATCGGAGCTATGCTAAACCAGCAAGCCCCTTCGGGCAAAACAGGTACGGAATACTCCCAGGAGAAGACTCATGAAGATTAATATGGCATTAGCAGCATCCCTACTAGTCATAGGCAATGGCACAGCTATTGCCGACCAAGTTATCCTTGATGACCTCATTATTGATGGTAGCACCTGTGTTGGCTTTGACTGTGTCAATGGTGAATCTTTTGGATTTGACACTCTCCGGCTTAAAGAAAACAATCTGCGTATCAGGGCTGTGGATACCTCTTCAACCGCCTCTTTCCCAAGCAATGATTGGCAAATCACCTTCAATGACAGCTCCAATGGTGGTGCAAATAAGTTTTCCATTGATGACATCGATGGAGGGAGAACCCCGTTTACTATCGAAGCAGGTGCACCATCCAATGCCCTCTACATAGATGATGGTGGTCGTCTAGGTCTCGGCACCTCTACCCCCGTAGTTGATATTCATGTAAAGAGTGGTAATACACCGACAACACGTCTGGATCAGGATGGCTCATCAGGGTTTACTCCACAGACCTGGGATGTCGCTGGGAATGAAGCCAACTTCTTTATTAGGGATGCAACAAATGGGAGCACACTTCCCTTCAGAATCGAGCCAGGAGCAGACTCTAACGCTTTGTATATTGATAACAACAGCCAGATTGGTATGGGAACAAGTAATCCGACCACTGCTCTGCATATCCAAAAAAGTGATGACACAGCAAAGCTGTTTGTTGAAGAAACAAACTCTACGGTTGTATACCGGGAAATGGCAAGATTGGAAAATAATGGTCCATCTTCAATGGTGCTAGTTAATTCAAATTATGCATACGGATGGGCGCTGAATAGTAACAATAGCTTCCGAATCAGTGATGATGACGATGGCATTAGGGAGTTTGACCTTGATAAGGCTGGCAATCTAACAATTGCCGGAACACTTACAGAAAGCTCCAGTGTCCACCTGAAAGAGAATTTTGAGGATGTGGATGCATCTGAGATATTGGCTAAGCTCAAAACACTCCCAATAACACGATGGAATTTTAAGACTAATCCAGAAGTGAAGCGTGTTGGCCCAATGGCACAGGATTTTGCAAAAGCCTTTGGATTGGGCAATGACGATACAAAGATTGCTACATTGGATGTGGGCGGCATAGCATTAGCTGCAATCAAGGGGTTGAGCGAATCTATCGATAAGAGGGATACTGAGATTGCAAGCCTGAAGTGGCAAATTGCAGAGCTAAGATCCATGCTCGAAGGACAAAAAAAGGTTTTAAATAACCTCGTAGATCATCAGACACATGAACGTTCTTATGGAGTAAATTTTGCTTACCATAAAGCAGCCGAAAAGGGAGCCAAACCAATGTAACTTGGTTTGACTTTAACAGGACTGTAAAGCCCCACTAGTAGCTGTGGCTTTTATTTAATGTTGAATGCAGCACAGTCACGCCATTCTCTTATGCTAAGCTCCACCTGAAGGAGCATAGCAATGGATGATTATAAAAATCGTTACATACCTTGTCTTTATAAGAATAATTACATCACAGCCAATGAATTCATTGAGGATATGTTACGGCATCCTTGAATAGCCGAAGAAATTAAACTCAAATTCGAACCAGTCTAGTACTTTTTTAATAGATACTTCATCATAGAAGCATCGATTTGGATGCTTTTTCGGTTTGCTACCTGATTTGAGTTTTAGCAGCAAAGCTGGCTTCCAAAGTATATCTAACTTTTCACACACATGCATTAAATCTTGTTCTAAATTTTCGTAGCGAATAAAAAAATCAACGCATACATCATCACCCAGCATATATTTGTCACGATCAAACACCCAGCATGATCTATGATTCTTAATCAATGAGTTATAGTCAAGCCAGCATCTAAAGGCTTCAATTTGTCTGTTATGTGGATAATGCTTAGCCTCTTTTTGAAAGAAAAAAAAGGCAGACAGCATTTTATCGAAAGGGTTTCTAATAATTGTAAACTTGTAATAAGCATCCCATAAATCCAAACCCACATTATCAATGATCTCTTTTGCTGGCATATGATTGTAAAAACTGCATCCCTCAATAGATCCGGCCCTGCGACCTATAACCCCTGCCTCTGATATAGCTTCCTCTCTCCCTTCAGAAAAAGACCAAGTACCCTCTGGCATTGCAAATCTCTCAAAATAACACTCTATTGATGTCCCTGCTGTTTTTACTGTTTTTGTAAAAATAAATTTCTTGCGGTGACTAATTATCATGATATTAAATGCCTATTCAGTGGCTTAATAAACAACCCACCCGTAGTAACCAATCTCCTGAGGCCTCTTCAATAATTATAATTCGCTCTGCAAATAAGCTTGTCCTATGTCAGCCCATTGCACCAGACTGAAGGTGGCTTTTTGTACGATAAAGATGTATGCCCGTAGATATTACTCACTTTAATCATGATGAGAAAGCTGAACTGACCCCCACTTTTTGAGTATCGCGTGAGAAATATGCCACTCTTTCATTGGCTGCCTCCTTTCCAGTTTGCCCCACTTTCTAATAAAGATCTGCTTGCTTGTACCACCAATAATAGCGCAAACATAAAAGAGTTTTATTCCAGTATAAACAATAGAGAATCCGAGATACTGGAGGGCTTAGCATCAAGATAGTGTTTTCATCTCAAAAAGAAAGTTTGGGTGATACAGAAAAAAGCGGCGCAAAAAAATAGCCGGGCAGTTTTCACTGCCCGGCTATTTTTTTACAGCGCTTAGCTACTTACTTTGCAGCATTACGTTCTTCAACTTCTTTGATTACGTCATCCGCCACATTTTTTGGACATGGCAGGTAGTGTGAGAACTCCATTGAGAACTGACCACGACCTGAGGTCATAGTACGCAGATCACCAATGTAACCAAACATCTCACTCAGCGGAACATCGGCTTTGATGCGAACGGATGTTACACCAGCTTCCTGAGATTTGATCATGCCACGACGGCGATTAAGATCACCAATCACATCACCCACGTGATCTTCCGGTGTGAATACGTCAACCTTCATGATCGGCTCAATCAGCTGAGGACCCGCCTTTGGAATGGACTGACGATAAGCGCCTTTAGCTGCAATTTCAAAAGCAATCGCAGAGGAGTCAACCGCATGGAAGGAGCCATCAACCAGAGTAACTTTAACATCAAGACAAGGGAAGCCAGCTAAAACACCCTGCTCTAAACTCAGTCTGAAGCCTTTCTCTACAGCAGGCCAGAACTCTCTTGGCACGTTACCACCGGTTACAACCGATTTGAATTCATACCCACTACCTGGTTCACCTGGCTCAACGGTGTAATCAATCTTACCAAATTGACCGGAACCTCCAGACTGTTTCTTGTGGGTATAGCTATCTTCAACCAGCTTGGTGATGGTTTCGCGGTAGGCTACCTGTGGTTTGCCGACCTCTACTTCAACACCGTGGGTACGCTTGAGGATGTCAACTTTAATATCAAGGTGCAGCTCACCCATGCCCTTAAGGATGGTTTCGCCACTCTCTTCATCAGTTTCAACGCGGAATGAAGGATCTTCCTGCGTCATCTTATTCAGTGCAACACCCATCTTCTCAGAGCCGCCTTTATCCTTTGGCGAGATAGCGACAGAGATCACAGGATCAGGGAAGACCATTGGTTCCAGGGTGGCAGGGAATTTAGGATCACACAGGGTATGGCCGGTGCGGACATTCTTCATGCCCAGCACAGCTACGATGTCACCAGCCTGGGCTGAATCCAGTTCGATACGCTCTTCAGCATGCATTTCAACAATACGACCGATACGCTCTGTCTTACCGGTAAAGGTGTTAAGTACAGTGGTTCCCTTACCCATGGTGCCAGAGTAGATACGGATAAAGGTCAGCGCACCAAAACGGTCATCCATGATTTTGAAGGCCAATGCGCGCAATGGCTTATCAGGATCAATCTCTGCAAATTCACCCGTTGGATTACCCTCTGGATCGACCTCAGGCTGAGGCTTAATCTCTGTTGGACAAGGCAGGTAATCAACTACAGCATTCAACACCAACTGCACACCTTTGTTCTTGAAAGCAGAGCCACAGTAGGTAGGGAAGAAATTTAGCGCAATCGTACCTTTACGAATACAAGCCTTGATGGTATCTATATCAGGCTCTTCACCATCTAGATACTTCTCCATCGCCTCATCGTCTTCCTCAAGGGCTTTTTCAATCAGCTGCTCACGCCAGGTTTCAACATCATCTGCCATATCAGCAGGCACATCTTGAATTTCATAATTCAGCGGATCACCAGAGTCATCCCAAACCCAGGCTTTGCGAGTAAGCAGATCAACAACACCAGCAAAATCATCTTCAGTACCGATTGGCAGGGTCATAACGAGTGGGTTAGCACCCAACACATCTTCAACCTGTTTGGTAACACGGTAGAAGTCAGCACCCAGGCGATCAAGTTTATTCACAAAGATGATGCGGGCAACTTCTGAGTCATTGGCATAGCGCCAGTTGGTCTCAGACTGAGGCTCAACACCACCAGAGCCACAGAAAACACCAACACCGCCATCAAGTACTTTGAGGGAACGGTACACTTCGATGGTGAAGTCAACGTGGCCTGGGGTATCGATGATGTTTAGACGGTGATCATTCCACTCGCATGAGGTTGCGGCAGACTGAATGGTGATACCACGCTCCTGCTCCTGATCCATGAAATCGGTGGTGGCTGCACCATCGTGCACCTCACCAATCTTATGAATCTTACCGGTCAGTTTGAGAATTCGCTCGGTGGTGGTGGTTTTACCTGCATCCACATGAGCGAAGATGCCGATATTTCGGTAGCGTGATAGGTCTTTCATAGTTGTCTCTAAATGTTAGGCAAAAAAATCTGGTAGGCATCCTTGAGCGTATCTTGGGTGGCCTGGTTAACTGGGGCCTATGAGCCCCATTTACACAGATCTCACTCATTTCAACCTAACAGACGCGAAGGCCAATGACCTACGGTTTGGATGATAAAATCAGTCAGATTCTTGTGGCAGCTCAAAGCCAAGTGAAGCAGTACGATATGTAAAGTCGTAACAGCTCAACCGTCTAGCTTAGCAAAACCCGGCATTGTAGCCAAAAACCACCGATAGTGGAAATTATTATTGGTCGAAAAAGTTATCTTTTTCCACCCAAAAGCGATGGGCGCTCGCTCTTTTGTCCAGAAGCGGCACGCCGCTGATAAGCCGCCACCTGCGGCTTCCCTGGTTTTCTACCGGAGCGAGGGGCTGCAGCGCCATCTGCACCATCAGCTGATGCCCCTTTGGCTCCCGATGGTTTCCGGCTGGGCTTTTGTTTTGCATGAGAGGCATTGCCGCTATTTCCCTGAGCTCTCCGCCCTCTATCATGACGTTGATTACCGCCCTGTCGCTTGCCTCCAATCGGCTCGGCCTTGATAGTAGGGTCAGTCTCATAACCAGGCACCACAACCTTTGGTATCTCTCGCTTGATCAGCCGCTCAATATCCCGCAACAACTTAAGCTCATCCACGCAAACCAATGAGACAGCCTCTCCCTCATTGCCAGCACGACCGGTACGACCAATACGATGCACATAATCCTCTGGCACATTAGGCAGTTCAAAATTCACCACATGTGGCAACTGATCAATATCTAACCCACGGGCCGCAATATCTGTGGCCACCAACACTCGGACTTCACCCTGTTTAAAATTTGCCAAAGCTCGCGTACGTGCGCCCTGGCTCTTGTTGCCATGAATGGCTGCTGCACTCAAGCCATCACGATCCAACTGCTGAGCAAGCTTGTTAGCACCATGTTTGGTGCGGGTAAATACCAGAACCTGCTTCCAATTTTGGGAGCCAATTAAAAATGAGAGCAACTCACGTTTGCGCTTACGGTCTACTGTATGAACAATCTGATCAACACCCTCGGCAGTCATATTGCGTCGTGCCACTTCAATAAGCACAGGGCTTTTCAACAGACTATCTGCCAGCTTTTTAATATCACCCGAAAATGTTGCGGAGAAGAGCAGGTTTTGACGATCTTTTGGAAGCAATGCCAAAATCTTTCGGATATCACGAATAAACCCCATATCCAGCATGCGATCTGCTTCATCCAAAACCAGGATCTCAATCTTGGAGAGATCCAGCGTCTTTTGGGAGACATGATCCAGCAGTCGCCCTGGTGTTGCTACCAGAATATCGACTCCATGACGCAGCTTCTCAATCTGCGGATTTATCTTCACTCCACCAAAGATCACTGCCGACTTCAGAGGCAAATGCTGGCCGTAGCAATCGACACTGGCGCCCACCTGCGCAGCAAGTTCACGTGTTGGGGTAAGCACAAGGGCTCGCACCGGGCGACGACCGTTTATCTGTCGCTCACTTAAGCGTTGTAACAACGGCAAAGTAAATCCCGCTGTTTTTCCAGTGCCAGTCTGTGCACCGGCCATAACATCCTTTCCCTCAAGAATGGTGGGAATAGCCTGACGCTGAACCGGCGTTGGTTCGGTATAGCCCTGTTCAGCCACAGCACGGCGTAGTTCGGCTGATAGGCCGAGCAAATCAAATGACATACTAATTAGAACTCCTGAATGGAAAACCCAAAGCAAGCTGCTTGGGCTGATCTCTTAAATTGAAAGATGGAGAGATATCACGACGGGAGATGACGTAAAAAATCACATCAACCAAATACAATGGGAGGCAGTATACCAGAACCCACCGCCTTTAGGGGCCAACCACGCAAGCTCAGTAAGAAAAAGCACACTGGCATTGCTATTCAACCTGCAATTCTTTACTATTTTTGTCGGTCTTTCGCTGTTGATTTCAACACTTTCCAAGTCACGCCAAAAATACAATTACTAGATATCAGCCAGCTCACTACCACCAGCCCAACTCAGATTGGCCAATAAAAACCTTTAAGGGGGATAAAATGACAAAACTTCGAAGCGCAATAACTGGAACAGCAATAGCAGCCTTCATGAGCACACCATCATTTGCCAGTGATCATGGCGCCAAGCACGACCAGCATAAATCTCATTGGGGTTACAGCGGGGAAGCGGGCCCTGCGCATTGGGGCTCACTTAAAAAAGAGTACTCTGCCTGCGGTGCTGGCATTCAGCAGTCCCCTATCAATATGCAAGCGCAGAGAGCATTAGCCAGTAAAATAGGAGAAATCAAATTCTCCTACAAACCCACCCCTGTCAAAGTACTCAACAATGGTCACACCATTCAGGTGAACTACACCCCTGGCAACACAATGACCGTGGGCGACAAGACATATGAACTGCTTCAATTTCACTTTCATAGCCCCAGCGAACACATGATCAACGACAAGCACTCCAAGATGGAAGTACATCTGGTACACAAAGGCGCAGACGGCAAGCTGGCCGTAGTTGGAGTCATGATGAATACTGGTAAGGCACTCAATGCGCTCGTTCCAGTTTGGAGTCGCCTGCCACATGAACTAAATAAGATCGCTCTCAACCCTGGCACTGTCAATGCCGCAGATCTGCTGCCTGCCAACACCCAAAACTACTACCATTACATGGGATCTTTAACCACCCCACCCTGCACAGAGAGCGTCAGTTGGTATGTAATGAAGGATGCTGTGGAAGTTGCAGCCAAACAAGCCGCCCAATTTGCTAACCTTATTGGTGAGAATGCCCGGCCAGTACAGAATGAAAATCGCCGCTTTGTACTCATCAACGAATAATTAATATCATCCAGAGGAAGACCCGCATCCATTGGTGCGGGTTTTTTTGAGCCACACTGCACCAACGCACCATGTAAAAAACACGATGAAAACATGGACACTCACTGCATTAATTGCTAAAAGCTAAAACTGAGGCAAAAAAAAAGGGACTCCGGGGGATGGAGTCCCAAAAAAGCTGAAGTAAATTAAGGAGGATTACTTCATGCGGGGGAAACACTTGAATGCTTGGTTCTCAACAGAGAAAAAATCAATCAATTGCGTTCACGGGTATAAATATAATCAAAACCTGATATAAATAAAAGTAAAATATATCAATAATCATCATAAACGATCACTAATACATGAAAAACAGATGAATTAAGCACGTGAAATTCACTCTCCGACAACTGAAAGTCTTCTCATCTGTAGCCAAGCACTCCAGCTACACCCGCGCTGCAGAAGAGCTATTTCTCAGTCAGCCTGCTGTCTCCATCCAGGTCAAACAACTGGAAGAGCATATCGGCATGCCTTTATTTGAGCAGATCGGGAAAAAAATCCATCTGACCCAAGCAGGCAAAGAGGTACAACATTACAGCCACGCCACCTTCCAGCAACTTAAAGAGATGGAAGATGTGCTGGAATCCATGCAGGGGCTTAGCGGCGGCCGCCTCGATATCGCCGTGGCCAGTACAATCAACTATTTTGCACCCCGATTATTAGCTGCCTTCAGCCACCAATACCCCAATATTGACCTCACACTGGAGGTCACCAATAGAGAAACACTTAAAAAACGGCTGGCAGCCAATGAAAGGGACATCGTCCTTATGGGGCAGCCACCGGCCAAGATGGATCTGGAAGCCACACCCTTTATGCAAAACCCTCTCGTTGTTATTGCGCCACCAGACCACCCTTTAACCCACGAGCATCAAATACCACTGCAACAACTGACCAAAGAGACCTTCCTCATACGCGAACCAGGCTCCGGCACACGCCTGGCAATGGAACACTTTTTTAAAGAGAAAAAAATACGCTACAAGACAGGCATGGCAATGAGCCAGAATACCGCCATCAAGCAGGCCGTTCGAGCTGGCATGGGGTTAGCTGTTGTCTCCAAGCACACCATTGAACTTGAAGTTGAGACCGGTCGGCTTAAGATACTGGATGTAGCAGAGTTTCCCATCATGCGAACCTGGCACATTGTCTATCCTCGCGGAAAACGGTTATCTCCCGCTGCTCAGGCGTTCCATGATTTTGTGCTCAGCGATAATTTAGCCGCATTATCAGAATCAGATTAGCCTGCTATCCTCTTCATAAATCAATGGCTTACAAAGTTACCCCACGTTATATAGCGCATAAACAGCTTAAATGAAGTAAACTAGAACGTTCTGCCTGGCTAAGTGTAATTTGATTCTCTGATGTCCTGTTCCAACAAAACTGATACAACCGCCTCTTTAGCGGACTACCCACTACTCGCACAAGTCAATACCCCAGCGGACGTGCAGCGGCTTGATGAAGCAATGCTGTCACAGCTTGCTGATGAGTTGCGCCGATTTCTTGTCGATACAGTGTCCCAAACCGGTGGGCATTTGGCCGCAGGACTAGGAGTTGTAGATCTGACCATCGCCATGCACCACGTCTTCAATACCCCAGAAGACCGATTTATATGGGATGTAGGGCATCAGGCTTATCCACATAAAATTCTAACGGGCCGGCGCGATCAAATGCACACCCTGCGTCAAAAAGACGGGGTATCTGGTTTTCCACGCCGCTGCGAAAGCATTCATGACGCTTTTGGAGCAGGCCACTCAAGCACATCCATTAGCGCTGCATTAGGCATGGCTGCTGCCGCAAAACAAAAAGGTGAACAACGACAGATCATCGCCGTTATTGGCGATGGCGCCATGAGCGGCGGCATGGCCTTCGAAGCAATGAACCATGCGGGCGCTTTGGATCTTGATCTGCTGGTCATTCTCAATGACAACGAAATGTCCATCTCCCAGCCTGTAGGAGCCGTCAGCAACCACTTGGCACGTCTACTTTCAGGAAAATTCTACACCCGGGTACGTGAAGGCGGCATGAATGCCCTCAAACACATGCCCAGCATCAGTGAGCTGATGGAGCGGGCAGAAGAGCACATGAAAGGCATGGTCATGCCCTCCACCCTATTTGAAGAGCTGGGCTTTAACTATATTGGCCCAATTGATGGCCATGACCTGCCCACACTGGTAACCACCCTACGCAATATGAAAGCCATGACAGGCCCCCGCCTGCTGCATGTCGTAACAAAAAAAGGGCAAGGTTATGAACCAGCAGAAGAGAATCCCTGCGCCTACCATGGTGTTACCCCCTTCAATCCCTCTACTGGAGAGATGGCAAAGAAAAAAGGCAAACCAACCTACACCCAAATATTTGGAGACTGGTTGTGCAAAACTGCTGAAAAAGACAACCGGCTGGTTGCGGTCACCCCCGCCATGTGTGAAGGGTCAGGCATGGTCAGCTTCTCAAAACAGTTTCCTGAACGTTTTTTTGATGTTGGCATAGCCGAACAACATGCTATGACCTTTGCTGCAGGCATGGCCTGTGAAGGCTTAAAACCTGTTGTAGCAATCTACTCCACCTTTCTACAACGTGGATATGACCAGTTAGCGCATGATGTCTCTCTACAGAATCTGGATGTTACCCTGGCGGTAGATCGTGCTGGATTAGTAGGCCAAGATGGTGCCACACACGCTGGCAGTTTTGACCTTAGTTATGTTCGAACCCTCCCCAACATGGTCATCATGGCACCTGCTGATGAAAATGAATGCAACCAGATGCTGCAGACAGCCTACGAATATGAAGGCCCAACCATGGTGCGCTATCCACGCGGAAGCGGCCCAGGTGTTGCTATTGAAGAGCCATGCTCAACCATCCCTCTTGGGAAAGCCCAACTACGCCGTCAAGGCAGCCGAGTAGCAATACTCGCTTTTGGCAGCATGCTGACATCTGCATTAAAAGTAGGAGAAGAGCTGAATCTCACAGTTGCCAATATGCGCTTTGTAAAGCCATTGGATAAAGAACTGATCCTACAACTAGCTGAGGAACACGAACTGCTGGTGACTATTGAAGAGAACATGATTCAAGGTGGCGCAGGTTCTGCAGTAAACGAGTTACTGGCCCAGAATCACAAAGTAGCCCCCATTATCAACCTTGGGTTACCTGATTATTACATTGAACATGGGCAATCAGCAGAACAACTACAGCAATGTGGCCTGGATGTTGATGGTATCCGTAAATCCATACTGGAAGTCATCGGCAATAAAACAGAGAAAAACGTCAGATCTGCTTAACCAACCAGAGCAAGTAAACAAAAAAGGCCGCATCAATTGCGGCCTTTTTTGTTTTTACGTCTTAGAAAAAACCCACTAAAACATACTGCCATTAAGCCATAGGTGAACCATAATACTGGCGCCATAGCCCAGCGCAATAACGGGTGCCCATTTCAGGTGTCCAAAGAAGGTATACTGGCCGCGCGCCTGACCCATAAGAGCTACACCAGCAGCTGAGCCAATAGAGAGCAAACTACCACCAACACCCGCCGTCAGTGTTACCAGCAACCACTGCCCCATGCTCATATCAGGTTGCATGGTCAGTACGGCAAACATCACAGGAATGTTATCAACAATCGCGGAAAGCACTCCCACAGTTACGTTAGCCGCAGTAGGTCCCCAATCCAGATACATCACCTCTGATGCCAGGCTCAAGTAACCCAGGAAACCCAAGCCACCCACACAGAGCACAACGCCGTAGAAGAACAACAGAGTATCCCACTCGGCACGGGCCACCTTGGAAAAGACATCAAAACCGATAATGTTACCCATCTGTCCATCATGCTCGGCATTATCAGATTTTGTAGAATGGCACTTATGCACCGTCTTCTTCAGGTAGAAGCCAAAGATCTGTAGATAGGACAACCCTGTCAGCATGCCGATAACAGGTGGCAGATGCAGGAAGTTATGGAAAGAAACTGCGGTAATAATAGTCAGCAGAAAAAAGGCAATGATCCGCTTTGCGCCACGCATCATCTCCACTGTCTCATCAGAGGCTGGTGGGCGCTCATCAGGTACGGCAAAGTGCATGATTGCTGCTGGCACCAACCAATTGACCACTGATGGAATAAATAGATAGAAGAAGGTACCAAATGCCACTGCGCCCTGCGGGGTCTCAATGGCTTTTTGCCAGACCATCAGTGTGGTGATGTCACCAAATGGGCTGAAGGCACCACCTGCATTAGCAGCAATCACGATATTGATGCAGGCAATACCAACAAATTTTGCATTTGAACTGCCAACGGCAAGCACCACTGCACACATCAATAGCGCTGTTGTCAGGTTGTCTGCTACTGGAGAGATGAAAAACGATAGAACACCGGTGATCCAAAACAGCTGCCTAAACCCAAATCCCTTGCGTACTAACCAAGAACGCAGTGCATCAAAGACCTGACGCTCCTCCATGGCGTTGATATAGGTCATCGCCACCAGCAGGAACAGCATAAGCTCTGCGTATTCCAACAGATTGTGCCGTACAGCCACCTCTGCAGCATGCGCTGGCACCTCAGGCATGCCAGAGATCACCATCGCAATCAGCGCCCAAATAATGCCTGCAGCCAGAATAACTGGTTTTGACTTGCGCAGATGAGTAAATTCTTCAGCCATCACAAAGAGGTAGGCCAATGCAAATATGCCAAGGGCAGTAAAACCAGCCCAGTGACTCGTCAGATCAAGAGAGTGCCCTCCCCCCTCTGAAGCCAGAGCTAAACCTGGAAATACCAAGAGGCAAAGTGTAAGTAATTTCATCAATGTCTTATTCCTTTTTAGCATAAGCAAATGGTGTACCTAGACCTGTCTGTCATATTAGAATGGCGACCCAAAGAAATCGGCCATCCGCTGTTCCATAAATGACCGCGGAGAATACAATAATTTGAAGGCAATGTCCCTACTCCCATTAGCCCAAAATTCACAATTAATCACAGATGTAGAGTGCAGCATAGGTTCCAGGGCATCAGACTAAAATGAGAAAAGCAGTTACACAGCCCGTCTGGCAGCGCCTGTTCCCGTTTCTATCCTGGGTGAGGGAACTGAAGCAGACAACCCATCTTCGTGCAGATATCCTTGCTGGCATTACTGTTGCGCTAGTGCTTATTCCCCAGTCCATGGCCTACGCGCAACTCGCAGGGCTGCCACCCTATATTGGGCTTTACGCCGCATTGTGGCCTCCTATCATTGCAGCGCTGTTTGGCTCATCACATCAACTATCCACAGGGCCTGTTGCTGTCGTCTCACTCATGACAGCCACAGCACTGGAACCTTTGGCCAGCATGGGTAGTGAAGGGTTTCTTGCCTATGCAGTTCTGCTTGCCATACTTATCGGGCTATTCCAATTGGGCCTGGGGCTTCTGCGCATGGGCGTGCTGGTTGATCTGCTCTCCCATCCTGTTGTATTGGGTTTTACCAATGCGGCCGCCCTCATTATTGCCAGCTCCCAGCTCGATAAGATATTTGGCGTGAGCATTGCTAATGGCACGCAGCACTACGAAACCATCTGGAACACACTGGTCGCAGCACTGACAGACACCCACATCTTAACGCTGCTCATGGCCTTATCAGCCTTTGCCATCATGCTTGGCCTGATGAAATATCTGCCCAAAGCCCCCTCAGTACTGATTGTGGTTGCAATTACAACCACCGCATCGGCACTCACTGGATTTGCAGCATCTGGGGGAGAGGTTATCGGCACTATCCCTGCAGGGCTTCCTGATTTTTCTTTCCCAACACTGGATTGGACAATCATCAGCCAGCTGCTCTCTTCTGCTGTTGTCATTGCCCTGGTTGGCTTCATGGAAGCCATATCAATCGCCAAGGCGATGGCTACCAGCACCCGGCAGCGACTGGATGCTGATCAAGAACTGATTGGCCAGGGTCTTAGCAACATAGTCTCCGGCCTTTTCTCCGGCTACCCGGTATCCGGCTCTTTTTCACGCTCTGCAGTAAATATCAATGCAGGAGCTGTTACCAGCCTCTCCTCCATTATTACCGGGCTTACCGTAGCCGCCGCCCTATTATGGCTCACACCTTACCTTTATCACCTGCCACAGGCCACCCTGGCAGTCATTATCGTGATGGCGGTAATTCGACTCATCAAAATAAGTCCCTTCTTTCATATATGGAAGGTGCAACGCCATGATGGGATCGTGGCATTGGTTACCTTTATCCTAACTCTACTACTGGCACCGCATCTTGATTACGGCATCCTGGCAGGCGTTGGTCTCTCTCTGATTCTTTTTCTCTCCCGCACCATGCGCCCACGCTTTTCTGAACTATCGCGCTACAGTGATGGCACCCTGCGTGACATAGAGATCTACGACCTACCAACCAGCGACCAGATTTCAATCATTCGCTTTGATGGTGCTCTCTACTTTGCCAATGCTGGCTTTTTTGAAGATCAGGTTCTGGCCGTTGAAGCGGCCAACCCAAAACTACGCTTTATTATTATTGATGGCGGCGGCATCACCCAAGTCGATGCCACTGGAGAGGAAACACTGCACCATCTCATCAAGAGATTGCATGAGGCGGGTATTGAAGTGCTCATGGCCCGCACTAAAAAACAGGTAATCGATACCCTCAAATACAACGATGGTCTAATGGAACACCTGGGGTACCAGCGCATTTTCCCCCGTATCAAATTCGCCTTGGATTACACCTGGGATAAGCTCGGCAACAGCTACGATAATAACAACTGCCCATTACGTCGAAAATAAAGCGTCACGCATCATCATAACTGCCACAATGCTTCCACGGCGATGGATGAACGATTATCGCTGATGTACAACTCGTGATTTGGGGAATAGGCAGGAAAAAGAGCTGCCTGTACCCTCTTGGCTGGTGATATCCAACTTACTGTCATGGCGCTGCAGGATATGTTTCACAATAGCCAGACCCAGCCCGGTTCCGCCAGAGTCACGTGAACGTGCCGCATCAATACGATAAAAGCGTTCCGTGAGCCTTGGAATATGTCGCGTTGGAATGCCCTCCCCTGTATCAGTAACAGAGAATTGTGCTCGCTTACCTTCAGTAGCCCAGTTAATCTGGACATGCGCTTTGCCAGGAGTATGACGCACCGCATTAAAAACAAGGTTAGAGAAGGCACTTTGAAGCTCTTTTTTGTTACCTTTGAGCAATAAAGTTGGATCAACAGTAACCTCTATTTGGTGCTGTAGTTTTCCACTCAATGCCTTTGCTTCATCTGTAATATGAGTAAGCAGCGCAGCCACATCAACACACTCTTCCGCTGGATCTTTATCATCCATTTCCAGACGGGAAAGCACCAACAGATCACTGATGGTGTCATCCATTCGTGCAGCTTGTTGCCGCATCAAGGGTATAAACTCAGCACCTTCTCCAGTAGATGTCTCTTCCATAGTCTCAAGAAAACCTGAGATAACCGTCAGTGGTGTACGCAGCTCATGTGAAACATTGGCAATGAAATCACGCCGAGCATGATCCAGATGATAGAGCCGGGTAATATCCCGCACCACAACCAACTGTTGGCTCTGTCTTTTTCCAAAAGGGGTAATAAACAAGCTCAACACCTTAGTTTTATCCGTCTGCGAAGAGAACTCAAGTGGGTGACTGTGATCACCGTGGGCAAGGTAGTCTGACAACAAAGGATGCTGCAAGAGCTGTGCAAAGTTTTTTCCCGCAACCCCTGGCCATTCCAGCCCAAGTAGTGTGCTGCTTGCAGGATTACACCAGCTAATATTGCCTTGCCGCTCAAGAATAACAGTGGCATCTGGCAGTGCCGTGGCAGCTTCACGAAAACGACTAAAATAACGGTTTAGACGCCGTTTACGTTTTTGGCTTTTGATTTGCAGGATTCTGATATGCTCATCAACATATGTCCAGATTGTATTAGAGCTGCTGGCAGGGAAGCTGCAACTCTCTTTAAATCGACGGTATAGCTTCAGCAGTTGGATGGCATGCCAGCAAAAAAAGCAGCTGATACCCAATAACAGCATTAAGATAAGTTGATCGCTCAAGATGCCAATCACCACGGCAACCGAAAGGGTGACCACTAGACGAATTAATTCAATTTGGATTGGATTAGGCAAACATACACTCTAATTGGTGTTGGGTTTTTTGAATTATATCGGTTACGCAATGATAGACAACCCACCATACCTTGAACTAAGCCACTGTATAGATTTATTGCCATTGTCATATATCTGAAACATAACTAGGGTTAAATAGACACGTTAGTTATTTTGGGAAGAATTATTAATAGTATGAGTACCCCAACTGTCCTTATAGTTGAAGATGAATCTGCCGTAAGAGAGATGCTGCGTTTTGCTCTTCAGCAACAAGATCTAAATGTGCAAGAGGCCGTGGAAACCATCGCAGCCGAGCAGATGATTGCGCAAAACCCACCTGATTTGATCCTGCTGGACTGGATGCTGCCAGGCAAAAACGGCGTTGAATTTGCCCGTCAACTCAAATGCAAACCGGAAACCGCTGATATCCCCATCATCATGCTCACCGCACGCGGCGAAGAGAATGACAAGGTACAGGGATTGGAGAGTGGCGCAGATGACTACATCACCAAACCCTTCTCTACACGTGAGCTGATAGCTCGTATCCGCGCCATCCTGCGCCGTACAGCCCCCATAGAGAGCAATGAGCAAATTGAGATTCAGGGATTAACACTGGATTCCAGTACCCACCGTGTACTAGCTAACAAAAAACCAGTAGAGCTTGGTCCCACAGAGTTTCGCCTGCTTCATTTTTTCATGTCCCATACCGAGCGTGTCTACAACCGCACCCAACTACTGGATAAAGTCTGGGGGACTAATGTCTATGTTGAAGAACGCACCGTTGACGTGCATATCCGACGCCTGCGCAAAGCCTTGGAGCCCAGTGGTCATGATGGTCTATTACAGACTGTACGCGGTGCCGGGTATCGTTTCTCAGCCAAAAACTGATTCAGCCCACAACTTACACCCATCAGCTTGGCTTTGAGGGCAAACACCCCTTTGCCGGTACAGCACCCACTACCACACCTCTACTTTCCACTACTTCCTGTAGCACTTTTTAATTTACCCATACCTGACAATTTGTCATTGCATTTTTGCTTACCATCCAATCTTTGACCGCTGTCTTTTCCTTGCTTAGATTTTTTGGGTTTCTTCGGCTTTTTGGGTTTTTTGGGGCGATTGCTCAGCTTAGTCAACGGAACACTATGCGTTGGGACAAAACCAGTCTCGACCTTACGCACCAGAGTCTGACGGATCAGGTTTTCAACCTCAGAGAGGAGCTTGACCTCATCAGCACTGACCAGGGAGATCGCCTCCCCCTCGGAACCGGCGCGGCCAGTGCGGCCAGTACGATGAACATAATTCTCAGGCACATGAGGCAACTCAAAATTAACCACATGGGGCAACTCATTGATATCAATACCACGTGCTGCAAGATCAGTGGCAACTAGAACACGAATCTTATTTGCCTTGAAATCAGCAAGGGCACGGGTACGTGTTCCCTGGCTCTTATTGCCATGGATCGCTGCAGCCCTGATGCCATCACGCTCCAGCTTCTGAGTCAGACGGTTGGCACCATGCTTGGTACATATAAAGACCAGCACCTGCTGCCAATCATTGCTACGCACCATATGGCTCAGCAGGGCTGCTTTCTTACTTTTATCGACCTCATAGACTGACTGCCGCACACTCTGCGCAGCAGCATTTTGAGGGCTAATCTCAATCCGTATCGGACTATTGAGCAGACCGTCAGTAAGCTTACGAATTTCGCTGGAAAAGGTGGCTGAGAAGAGGAGGTTCTGCCGCGTCTTTGGTAGCAAAGTGAGGATCTTGCGGATATCGCAAATGAAACCCATATCGAGTATCCGGTCTGCCTCATCAAGTACCAGAATCTCCAGCTGTGAGAATTTCACTGCATTCTGGCTGTAAAGATCAAGCAAACGCCCCGGTGTCGCCACCAGCACATCAACCCCACCACGCAACTTCATCATCTGCGGATTAATCTTCACACCACCAAAGACAACGCCCGACTTTAGCGACAGGTGCTTGCCGTAGGTAGTAACACTGTCGGCAATCTGTGCCGCCAGCTCACGGGTCGGTGCCAGCACCAAAGCACGGACATTATTCGCTTTCACCCTGGGGCCATTGGCAAGGCGCTGTAGCAGGGGCAGCGTGAAGCCCGCAGTCTTACCCGTACCCGTCTGCGCCGCAGCCATGACATCCTTACCGGAGAGAACCGCAGGGATCGCCTCAACCTGAATTGGATAAGGCGTGGCATAGCCCTTTTCATCAACGGCACGAAGAAGAGACTCAGAGAGCCCAAGAGAGGAGAATGACATAGGACAATTTTCGATTAGAAGTGGTGGTCAAAACAGCCGATCATCGCGTTGCATATCGAAGCTGTGACAGCGGGATTATACCCACCCTAACATCCGGCACAAAGCACTTCTCACATTGACACCCGATTCACTGACTCTTGCCACAGCACCCAGCTCAAAAGAGTCACGTTGCTCTGCACACAATACGGGACATCCCAATCCTCTTTTGCCCTGCTTATCACGACTCACTGTCAGCAACTAATATCTTAAATATAAAAATAGCAGCTATTTAATAAAACCGTCATCAAACTGAAATCAATTAGTCATCTGCTAGAACCACAATATAGGAATGAACAATAAATCAATAGGAGAAAAAACAGAGTGAGTCTACGCAACAATCCACAACGTACAACAAATATTTTGGTACAAGTAAATTATGGAAGGCGACGCTGCTTTCATGCACAGACAAATCACATATCAGCAGACGGCATGTTCCTGGCAACACGCACACTAAGTTTACCCATCAACAGCAACATTAATCTGCAATTTTCTATCGATAACAACAGCTACGAAATATCTGCAATAGTGACAGGTGATTGCTCCGATGGAATCTATGTTGGCTTTCACAAACTACAACCTGATGCTGATAACTCTTTCCGCAGCCAAATCCACTTACCAAACACATCTCCCACCTCAACACCCAGCAAAGTTCAGTAGAAAAGAGTGTCATCGATAGCTGTTAACTGTAAAAAAACATATGGCAACAATTATATAAGCCTAACAGCAAGCTAGCATCCGTTTCATTTCCAAAAATCTATGGCACCACCTTAATCACAGCAGTTTCATTACAGCTTAGTTAATGGCGCAAACGCCCACCTTACCTGACTAGATTCACAATATAAAAAAGCAACAAAAGAACAAACATCTCTCTGTCAGAAAAGCTTCATTGAACTGTAACTTAAATGTCATATAACGACCTCACAATCTCTCCCTAATTTAATAGCCAACAAGATTGGAGAGAGCAATGGCACTAAGAAGTAAATTGAAGTTATCTACGGGAATGATCCTAATGGGAGTTGCTGGGTTAGCAGTTAATAATGCCTCAGCAGCCGATAAAGAGCTTCTTGATATACTAAAAAGCAATGGCGCAATTACCGAAAAACAGTACACAGAATTACTGCAAAAAGGTAAAGAGCCTGATGAAACCCTGAAAAAAATGGCCTGGGCTGGACGCATTAAGATCAAGGGTGACCTGCGCCTACGTCAGGAGTTTGTAGATGTTAATGGCAAGCGAGATGAAGACCGTCAACGTTACCGTGCACGAATCGGAATTGACGCTAAGGTAACTGAAACTGTAGATGCCGGTATCCGACTAGCCTCAGGTAGTAGTGACGGTTCTACCTCAACCAATGAGACCATGGGCGATGCCTATAAAAAAGATAGTATATGGCTCGACCGAGCCTATCTAAATTGGCACCCACTGGCAGGGCTAAATATTTTCGGTGGGAAAATGAAACAACCATGGGAAAAGGTTGGCGACATCGTATGGGATAACGACATCAATCCAGAAGGACTAGCTGTCAAATACAGTACTAAACTGGGCAATGCCGACCTAACCGCAGCTGGTGGTTATTTGGTGCTGAATGATAATGATGGTTTAAGGTTCGATGAAGATTCAAAGGTTGTCTTTGGACAATTAAGCAGCAAGTTCAATCTTGGATCTGCAAAGGCTTCACTTGGCGCCACGGTTTATGATTATAGCAATGAGAATTTAATATTAGGCACCATCGCTGATGATGGCAATGACACTACTGAATTCAGCCTGTATGAACTGCTTGGATCAGTAGCGCTTAAAACTTCACTACCGGTAAAGATTTATGGGCAGTATGTAAAAAACAGCGATGCCAATGGCATAAATGATGGGGAAGATACCGCTTGGCTGCTTGGCTTTGGCACCAAATACAACAAATGGAAGTTTGATTACAACTATCGTGAAACTGAACTAAACGCAGTAAGCGGAGAGTTTAATGATTCTGATTTCGCTGCTGGTGAAACAGATGCTGAAGGCCATAAATTTAAGCTTGGTTATAAGATCGATAAGAACTTTGGTGTTGGCTTGGCCTATTACATGGCTGAAACCAACGGCTTGGCTGAGACACCAAATAGTGATATCGATACGCTGCACATCGATCTCAAGGCTAAGTTCTAATCGCAACTCATTTTGCCGTCTTGCGTTTCTAAGACTGCAACAAACTTGAATTAAGATATACCAGCAGGTGGGATTCTATCCACCTGCTGGTTTTTGGTTCAATAGATAGCTACTGACTTAAGAAAGTGGCAAACCAATACTCAGGGGTTTTTCCTAGGCGAATGTGACAGTCATCACCACATAAAATGTGCTTTGTAATAAAACTGTAATATTTTTGTCATTTTCACGTCATTTTTCTCCATCACAATCTCCCCTGCTAAAAGCAAAAAACTTAAATCTGCTGATTTAGAAAGAATCAGCCCTCAAAAGGTAAAACAAATAATGAAGTCCAAATTTCTTATCGCTGCTGTCATTACAACCAGCACTCTTATCACCCTAAATGCCGAGGCCCGCACACTGATTCAGAACAAGGGTTCTGATACCTTAGTTAACGTCGCCCAGGCCTGGGCAGAGAAGTACCGTGACGTGAACCCTGAAGTGGCCGTAGCTGTTTCTGGTGGTGGATCTGGCACGGGTATCGCAGCCATGATCAACGGCACCGTAGATATCGCCAATGCCAGTCGCAAGATGAAGAAAAAAGAGCAGAAACTAGCCAAAAAGCGGGGGCAGAACCCTGTAGAACATATAGTTGGATATGATGCACTGGCCATCTTCCTTCACCCCAATAATCCTGCAAATTCTCTTACTATTACCCAAATTGCTGACATCTATGGTCGCAAGGGTAAGGCAAAAAAATGGACTGATCTCGGCCTTGAGGTTCCTGGCTGTAAGGGGCAAAAAATTGTCGTAGTCAGCCGTCAAAACAACTCTGGCACCTACGTCTATTTCAAGAAGGCCGTACTGGGTAAGAAAGGCAAGTACCGCATGGGCACCCTGGATATGCACGGGTCAAAAGATGTGGTGGATCTGGTTGAAAAGACCCCCTGCGCTATCGGTTTCAGCGGTCTGGCATATGCCACTGACCACGTTAAACTGGCTTGTATATCTAGCAACGGCGCAGCCTGCGTCAACCCAAGCGTAGCAACCGCCAGTGATGGTCACTACCCTATCGCTCGCCCACTCTTCATGTACACCAACGGCGAGCCTAAAGGTGCAATCAAGGGCTACCTGGACTGGATTCGTAGCGATATTGGCCAGTGCATTATCCTGAAGAAGGGCTATGCGCCAATTAACAAAGTAAGCTGCAAGTAACGCATTTCACATTAAAGATGGCCTGAGAGGGGAACCCCCTACTCAGGCCGCAACCATTTAATACTGGGAGCCAAAATGAGCCATTACGAACAACGCCTGGAGCAGGATCTAAACCAAATCAGGGAACAGGTGGCAGAAGTGGCCGACCGGGTAGAAGTTGGATTGAAAGATGCCATGCATGCACTGCTCTCTGGCAACCATAAAATGGCTTATGCCACCATTCTTGGTGATCTCCCTATCAATCGACGGGTGCGTCAAATCGACCAGCTGAGCCACAGCTTTATCGCACTACACCTGCCAAGCGCCGGGCACCTACGGCTGATCTCTTCCGTAATTCGCACCAATATCGAGCTGGAGCGTATTGGCGACTATGCGGTCACTATCTGTCGCGAATCTGTGCAGATGTCACAGCCACCACAGGGTGTGCTTGCCAATAAATTAGAGCTCATATCTGAAGAGTCACGCCACATGCTCTCCCAGGCCATAACAGCCTTTAAGGATGGAAATGCTGAAGCTGCCAAGGCTACAAAGGGAATGGCCGCACAGATCGACCACGCCTTTAGCTCCACCTTTTCTGATCTGACATCGGAAGAGAGCGGCATTGATCTCAAAGATCTCATGCGATTGTTCAATATCTTCCATCGGCTGGAACGTGTTGCTGCACAGGCCAAGAATATCTGCGAAGAGACCATCTTTGCTGTAACCGGTGAAACCAAGGCACCCAAGGTTTACCGCATTCTATTTCTTGATGAAGACAATAGCGGCCTAAGCCAAATGGCTGAAGCAATAGCACAACGCAATTTTCCCAATAGCGGTCACTACACCAGTGCAGGGCGCTATGCCAGCGCAGAACTTAACCCCATCATCACTGAATTTATGCAGGCTCACGGTTTTGAATTCAACGAGATGCGCCCTAAGCAACTGGATATGACCACCCATGAGCTGAGCGAACTGCATGTTATCGTTAGCCTGCAAGGTGCTGTGAAAAACCATATCCCAGAGATCCCCTTTCACACCGTTGCAATGGAGTGGGATGTTGGCGCACTGCCCACAGGATTAACCCCAGAACAGACCAATCAACAGCAAGAAGCGATCTATCGCGAGATTGCGGTGCGTGTGCAGGACCTCATGCAGACCCTACGTGGCACAGGGGCCTCATAACATGTCTGCATCTACAGGTTTAGACTCAAACTGTGATCAGGCATTTGATCAGCGCAATCTGGACTGGTACATCGACAAGGCTGTCCAGGTGCTGGTTTTCATGGGTGGTATCTCCGCCATTATATTCATTGTTGGGATCTTCCTCTTTATCACCAAAGAGGGGATTGGCTTTCTATTTGAAACCTTGGACTTCGAGGAATTTTTCACCTCACCCTACTGGGAACCCAGCGACGAAGATGCCCCCGAATATGGCATTCTCGCCCTGATGGCAGGCACCGCCAGTGTCACCGGTCTGGCTATGTTGATCGCCATTCCTTTCTCTTTGGGCACCGCCATCTACATCGCTGAATTTGCCACTGGCAAAACCCGTGAATGGCTGAAGATTCTGGTGGAGCTATTGGCCGCCATCCCTTCTGTGGTCTGGGGGTTTATTGGTCTGACCATCATGAATCCACTCATCATTGAACTGTTCGATGTGCCTGTCGGACTGACCGTGCTCAACGCCGGCATCATCCTGGGATTGATGGCAGCCCCCATCATGACCTCTATTGCAGAAGATGCCCTCAAAGCCGTACCCGACCGCTACCGTGAGGCTGCTGAAGCCATGGGAGCAACCCGCTGGCAGGTCATATTCAAGACTGTACTGCCTGCCGCTAAAAACGGCCTGCTGGGCGCAATACTCTTGGGTGTCGGACGAGGCTTTGGTGAAACCATGGCCGTGCTGATGGCTACCGGCCACGCCATTAATATCCCTGGCAGCGTCTTCGACTCAGTGCGTGCACTGACCGCAACTATTGCCGCCGAACTGGGTGAGACCGCCGTGGGCTCAGACCACTACCAGGCGCTGTTCACCATCGGCATCTTCCTATTCCTAATCACCTTTCTAATCAATCTAACCGCCGATCTCATCGTGCGTGGCATTAGGAAAAGTTAATGGATAACCAAATGTTTGCAGCAACCAAACTTAATCAAAAAAACCAGCGTACCGAAAAACTGGTGCAGATCCTTTTCATCCTGATGGCTAGCCTATTGATTCTCCCAGTACTGGTGATCCTGGCCACACTGATTGTTAAAGGTGGCTCAGTCCTCTCGATTGACTTTCTCTTTACCGATCCCACCAACGGCATGACCGAGGGCGGCATCTTTCCTGCGCTGCTGGGCACCATCTGGCTGGTTGCAGTGGCGTTGATAATCTCAGTACCACTGGGTATCGCTGCCGCTATCTACCTCAGTGAATATGCCCCCGATAACTGGTTTACCCGCCTGATCAATCTCGCCATCATCAATCTGGCAGGCGTACCCTCTATCGTGCATGCCCTGTTTGGTGTGGGAGCCTTTGTGGTCTTTTTTGGCTTTGGCACCAGCATTCTCTCTGCCAGTCTTACGTTGGCGATCATGACGCTACCGGTAGTCATCGTCTCCACCCGTGAAGCACTGCAGGCTGTACCGCACTCATTCCGCGAAGCCTGCTGGAATATGGGAGCCACTCGCTGGCAAACCATTCGCCGTGTGGTGCTACCCAATGCTGTCAGCGGCATTTTGACCGGCGTCATTCTGGAGGTCTCCCGCACCGCAGGTGAAACCGCCCCCATCATGTTCACTGGTGCCGTATTTTTCAGCCCCTTTCTGCCACAGGGCATCATGGATCAAACCATGGCCATGTCGCTGCATCTGTTTGTGGTCTCCACCCAAGTACCCGGGGTTCCAGAGAACCTGCCCTACGGCGTCGCCTTGGTATTGATTGGAATGGTGCTACTGATGAACAGCGTCTCCATCGCCTTTCGCATGCACCTGCGAGGTAAAAAGAAATGGTAACGGAAGCAAGCCCTATCAAACTAGAGATACAGGATCTGGCTGTCAGCTATGGCAGCCAAACCGCCATCAGTGGCGTCAACCTGAGCATTCGAGAACACGAGATCTTCGGCATCATTGGCCCAGCCAACGCAGGTAAAACCTCATTCCTGAAAGCCATCAACCGCATGGATATGTTTGATTCCAATATGCAGGTTGAAGGCAATGTTCTGTTTAACGGCCAGGATGTGCGCAAGTGGCGCAACGTCTATGCCTTACGCTCCCGTATTGGTGTTGTTTTTCCACTGCCTGTCGGACTTCCCATGTCGATCTACGACAATGTGGCACTCTCACCGCAGCTACGCGGCATCAAAGAGAAGGCAGAGCTGGATGTCATCGTCGAACGCTGTCTCACCCGTGCTGCCCTGTGGGATGAGGTGAAGGATCGCCTGCATACACTCGGCAGTCTGCTCTCTGGCGGACAACAGCAGCGTCTTACCATTGCCCGCGCGCTCTCACAGGAACCCGAGCTGCTGGTACTGGATGAGTTCTCCATCGCCGTTGACCCCGTCACCACCATGCGTATTGAGGGTGTACTCAAAGAACTGAAGAGTGAAATGACCATCATCCTGGTCACCAATCTGGTTCAACAAGCTCGACGACTAGCTGACCGCACCGCCTTCTTTTTAGATGGTGAATGTGTAGAAATTGCAGAAACTGAAGAGCTGTTTACCCGTCAGACCAGCGACCCGCGCACCCGTGATTATGTAGAAGGGAGATTTGGGTAAGCGACTGCTCCCATATGTAAATGACTATGAATATAGCTTTTAAAGAAAAACCTGTAGAGCTGGCCATCCGTGCCAACCAACTGAACCTCTGGTATGGCACCTTTCAGGCACTATTTAATGTAGACCTGGATATTAAAAAAGGGATGATCACCTCCCTAATCGGCCCTTCCGGTTGCGGTAAATCCACCTTCCTGCGCAGCATCAACCGCATCAATGAGCGACTGGGTTATGTTCGTATCGATGGCAGCGTGGAGGTCTTTGATCAAAATATCTACGCCCCAGAGGTTGAGCTGGTTCAACTGCGCAAACAGGTTGGGATGGTATTCCAACGTCCCAATCCACTGCCCGTTTCAATCAGAGAAAACATCCTTTTCGGCTACAAGATTCACAACAAAAAAAGCGGCAACCGCCAACAACAGGATGAGATTGTTGAACAGGCACTGCAACAAGTACTGCTATGGGATAAGGTAAAAGACCGGCTGCATCACAAAGCCACCAGCCTATCACTGGAAGAGCAACAGAAGCTCTGCATCGCACGGCTGCTACCCGTCAAACCCCGCATCCTGCTGATGGATGAACCCTGCTCTGCCCTCGACCCCAAAGGCACCGAAGCGGTGGAGGAGCTGATCTGGGAACTGCGTGGCAAATACAGCATATTGATTGTCACGCACAACATGGCCCAAGCGCGTCGCGCCAGCGAAGAGTGCATCTTCATGCTCATGGGCAAAGTAGTGGAGCACACGCCTACCCGCCAGATGTTTGTCACCCCAGCACAGCAAGAGACTGCTGACTATATTGAAGGGCGTTACGGGTAGATAGAAAGCCTAAACCCGCTGTATAAATAGTCACACAACAAAAGCTAATGGCAGCAGCCATGGTGATCTGAAGCCAAGTGATACCATCGAGGTACACTGGGTACACACATCTTGTGATATCAAACCAGGCAAAGATTTGGGTTCTTGCGTATCAGATACTTGCGCCAATCCAGACCTACGTGTAGAGACTCAGGCCTTCACCCTTGTTAACGATAAGAACGCCCTGAAGTTCAGCGAGCTGACTTATGATGGTCACAAAGCCAATGGGCTGCACCAAGCCAAGGCCCTGCCTACCGGTACTGGCAAGCCTGTTGAATTCACGGGTTCAACTACTGGCTCTTCATACAGTTAGAAGCAATGTTCACCTTATCAGGTTACCTGGAGCGTCCGTCCTGGTTGCGCCAAGGTTGATATCAACAGTGTAGGTGAATGGTGTAAAGGCAATACTTTGAAGAAGACTATGCCCACGGCGTGCGCAAGCTGGTAACCAATCCAAAGCTGCTGTCAGAAATCAAATAAGATGTAAACCTTGCTGTACAGAGATGCACTGGCGAAAAAAACCAGCCGGCTTAATGGCGCAACAATTTGCCACGTTCCTCACCTTTTTTTCGGCGCTTGAATTGCAAATTCTTTAATTACTGATTAATCCAGCTTTAAACCATATTCAGGCCGGTATATGCCAATGGTTTTGCTTGTATAAGGGTTCTTGATAACTAAAAACGTTAGATGGCGATTTGCAACGTTACGCATCTGAGTTATCCACAGAAACCGCACAGCATGTAGTGTAAATTTCTTTGACGTGTTTCAAGTATATCTCTTTATTACTTGATTGGCTCGTAACTTATTGTTTTCAATTGAATACATAGGTGAGAAATGTAATTAATTGAGGTTAGTTTGCAGGGTAAAGTGTCAGAAATATTTACACCACAAATAAAGATGAATTAAATATATGATTAAAAACAATTAATTAGATGCTGGCATGTGGCTTGCTAATCAACTCATTCGAATAATGATGTTATCCGTATTTTATATACCAATAAACAGGGAGCGTACTCAGTGAATAAGCAGTTCAAATGTGTATTAATAGCGTCGATTGCACTTTTATTTTCAATGAATGTGCAGGCGTTACTCGTTTCAGAAGATTCAAGCTTCGGTGCTGATTCAATTACACGAGATACCGATACGGGGCTTGAGTGGTTGGGTCTCGATTATACTCTGACACGAGGTTACAGCGGTGTAGTTAGTCAACTCGGCCCTGGGGGAACCTATGATGGGTTTAGGCTGGCAACTGGGGCTGAATTAGAAACACTTTTCTATAGCTCAGCAGGCATTTCATCAACAGACGCTTCATCAACGCGTGCAGAAATTTTTAATTTGATTTCTCTTGTTGGATATACATTCAGTGCAGGTCTAGGGGGAGGGGCTCCGGCTACTTTCTTTGCTTCTACGGCTTTTTTTGATGATGGCGAAGATACCCTGTTGGGTCTGGCTTCTCTATCGGTTGAATTTGATGGTTCAGGTCATTACCTTGGTCAAAACGTATCTGTCTTAAATAACATTGCTTCTCCCGCGGACACCTTAGCCGTAGGAGAGTGGTCTGCTGGCTGGCTTGTTAGAGCATCTGAGGTCCCTGCTCCTGCTGGCATATTTTGGCTTGGATTGTCTATGCTGCTCATTGGTCGCGGCCGAATAACCAATAGTTAAATTAACTCCCTCCCCCCCAGCAAAGCTGGGGGGTTACCATCCTTGCTGTAACCCAGGACTAATTTGCAAGCTTACCTCCTGTAACCAGCGGAGTCTTTCTGTCTATTAAGTGATGCAACCCCACCACCAAATACTTGGGGTCATAGCAAAATACAGGTATCCGCTGATGGCTGTTTGGAGACCTTGCGCCCTAGCAGAACCGAGCTGCCGACACGGGAAGTTCCAACCACACCCTAATTAATAAATAATAATATCCAGCAACAACAAAAAACCCATTTATCGAACAGTTATTAGTAGCACCTGATTGTTCTGCATTGCCCACCTTGATTTTCTTACATAACAGAAGTGCTACACATTCAACTATGCTTTATGTGCAATAGTTGAGAAAGGAGCAACTCCGCCATATTGCCCTATAGATAATCAGAAATAGATAGGTACGGAGATATAGAGTTTCTTTATATGGGAGTTATACAGTTAGGATAAACAGAGGATTCTGGTATTTACTGTGTGTTTTATAGTCAGCATGGTAAGTTATCTGGATAACTATATAATTACTAGTTATGTGATAATGAATAGGAAAAAGCACAAGCATGAGTGATGCATTTGAAGAAATTATGTTTGGTCTTGAAGAGAATGTGCGCGACGCCTTATCAAAGCAAGTACTTCCTATGCGTCCATCAGTTCTGTATCACTATACAAATTCAAAAGCAGCTATTGATATTTTGCAGAATAAAAAACTCTGGGCTTCAGATGTAAGAATGATGAACGATAGTAGTGAGCTCGAATATGCTAAGTCACTTGCGCTCAATACTCTAGAATTCTATAAAGAAGAAGCAGGACATCAATCTGAATATAAATATCTTAAGGAAACTTTCGAGCATTTGCCAAGGCATGAGCCAGAACAGGTATTTGTTAGTTGCTTTAGCAGTGACCCAAACATACTGAGTCAATGGCGTAACTATTCTGATAATGGTAAAGGAATTTGTATCGGGTTTGATACTGATATGCTCATAAAAGTGCTAAAAGAACAATATTTACACAATGTTACAACGCTTCAGCCTGTGTTTTATGAAAAAGGGCCGCTTTCAAACATATTAAAGGTAGTGGTTGGGACACACTTGGATACTTTTCGAGTAAGAGAACAAGACCTAAGCAAATATGATAACTATCTTGGTTTATTGTCCTCCTTTTTGTGCCCGCATATTGTTATGTGCTATCCAAGCGTTAAACATCATGCTTTTCATGAAGAGTTTGAATGGCGCATTTCGTGCAGTCCCTTTACAGGGCAAGCTAAGCATACGGGAAAGGAGTATATAAAATTTAGGCCAAGCGTACATGGTATTACGCCATATATAGAGATCGATATTGAAAAACATGCGAATGATGGTTTAATTAAAGAAATTCATATAGGCCCAGCGACAAATGATAATGTTACGAAATATGGAGTAGAAAAGCTCCTCGAGGTAGAAGGCTACAAATCTAAAATTTGTTTATCTGAACTACCATTTAGATGAGGAAACCCATGTAACAATTCAAATCAACTTGACCAATTTTTCATTCGCCGCGCTCACTACAAATGGTCAAGTTATTTGAGTCGTTATACGATAAACACACATTTTGAATAATATAAAAGTATAAAGAGAAATATCATCGATATTGAAAGGTGCTTTTAAATGGAACGTGCAAATTTAATTCTGGAATATATAAAAGTCTTGATATGGCCACTTATTCTTATAGCTGGCTTTGCTTTCTATAGTGATAAATTGTTTGGAATTATTGAAAATCGAGAAATAGATGCGTTTGGTTTAAAAATAGGAAAGCAAGTCGATGAAGTATCAAGCAATTACAAGGCAGAATTGAACGCTTTAAAAACCAGTATAAAAGAGAGCAAAGATAGCTCACTGCTAAAAAAAGTTGAAATTATTGAAACAAATCTGGAAAGAGAGCTTGCACAAGTTAAGCAAACTGCTTTAAACAAAGAGGCACCATCATCTACAATTGCGAGGAAAGAGAAGGTTACAAAACTAGAGCACAGTGGATTTACCGCAGTTGTAAATAGAGACCCAACCGGTGCGATCTCTGCCTTTTCAGAGGCTAGCAATCTATGGCCTGATTACCATAATGTTTCAGAGATCAAGAAACTACTTATAAAGAACGAAGAAAACCTATCAGGTGAAGAAAGTGGAGAAGCATGGAAAGGAGTTATTAAAACAATCAGTGATCAATACTCATGGGGTATGCCTCCTGATGTTAGGGAACAGATGATTGAATAAATCGGATCAGTGGGGTCAGAGTCACTGCTGTCCCATAAACTTTCATACCAAACTCAACTGACGATTTTTCATGTAGTTTTGTTCTGGCGCCCCCCCACGAAGCAGTGCCATAAGATCTCTCCGCATAAACAAATTCAACTGCAATAATCGAAGCATACTTTGTGGTGACCACCCTGGCTTGGCACTGAATTTCAAATAGGCCAATATTAAATATGTACAGGGTGCCACCCATATTTGAGCGAGGATCGCGTTCTTACTATCACCAACAAAAGCCTTAATCTTGAGGTTCCCGAGTTACCCACAGAAACCACATAGCAGGCAGTGTGAATTTCTTTGCCTTATTTCAAATAAGTCTATTTCTTACTTGATTGACTAGTAACTTATTGTTTTCATTTAATTATATAGATGAGAAACATAATTAGTTGAAGTTGGCCTGTATAGTAAAGCGTCAGAAATATTTACACTAACAATAGAGATGAATTAAAAATAATTAATTGTGTACTGGCATATGGTTTGCTTTTCAACTAATAAATACATAGACGTTATCCGTATTTAATATGTCGATAGAAAGGGAGTGTGCTCAATGAATAAGGAATTCAAATGTGTATTAATAGCATTGATAGGATTTTTATTTTCAACGAATGTGCAGGCATTACTCGTTTCAGAAGATTCAAGCTTTGGTTCTAGTTCAATTACGCGAGATACCGATACAGGGCTTGAGTGGTTGGATCTCGATCATACTCTATTGAAGGATTACAGCAGTGTGGTTAGTCAATTTGGCCCTGGGGGAACCTATGATGGGTTTAGGTTGGCAACTGGTGCTGAATTGGAAATACTTTTCTATAGCTCGGCAGGAATTTCACCAACAGATGCTTCATCAACATCTGAGGCACTTTTTCATTTAATTTCTCTTGTTGGGATTACATTCAGCTCAACTATAGCGGGGCCAAAGGTTAATTTCTTTGCTTCCACCGCTTTTTTTGATGATGGCGAAGATACCCTGTTGGGGTTAGCTTCTCTAGAAACTGGATTAGAAGGCTCATTTGATTACTTTTCTCAAAACGTATTTGTATCAAATGATGTTATTTCTCCCACGGTAACCCTACGAGACCCAGTGCTCTCTGCTGGCTGGCTTGTTAGAGCATCTGAGATTCCTGCTCCTGCCGGCATATTTAGGCTAGGATTGTCTGTGCTGCTTATTGGTCGTGGCCAAATAACCAATAGTTAAATAACCCTCCACCGGCAAAACCGAGGGGCTTGCCACTCTCACTGATCAATAGGAGGAAAAACACAAATAGCCGCTCACAGCACTTTGGAGACCTTGCGCCATAACGAAATAGATCTATCCATAAATAGCATATTAGGCCACGGAGTCGGCGCCATCCTGCCCCACCTTCTGAATAGCCCCTAATGTACGATTTTTTTATTTTTCGAGGCAATCCCAAACAGCCTCTTTTTCTGACGCACAAAAAAAGCCTACGTGATAAATCACGTAGGCTTTTAAAATTCATGGTGGCCAGGGACAGAATCGAACTGCCGACACGGGGATTTTCAGTCGTATCTACCTGAAAAACAACAACATTTCACAATAACCAGCAACAACAAAAGCCCGAATTATCAAGCAGTTAGTAATTGCGCTTAATGGTGCACTATTGCCGACATTGATTAGCTAGTGTGACAGGAGTGTGACACGTTTTACTATGTTTTTTGTCACTCACTAGTAAATTGAAGCGTTATGTATGAAAATCGCAGATAATGACGTAATAAAAAATTAAGAACTAAATGCTCTAATGAAATACATACTAACCACCATTCTTTTTATCCTAATCAGCTTTCAGCATGTCTATTCAGGCAATACTGTAGACAGCGATGTAATTCGTTGGCTTGTAACGAGGTCAAAAACTTTACACCTAGATAGTGATGGCGATGGTAGTACCGACCTATTAGATTGCTCTCCTTCTGACAAAACAGCATGGGCAAATATATCCTATAACTCAGTTGACCTAGATTCAGATGGGATCAAGAAAGGCATATCAGG